>OGCN01000154.1_pt1 | contig 117463 bp, 96 predicted proteins | sample 1570181 | NCBI WGS metagenome assembly OGCN01 (sample SAMEA4370584, study PRJEB24528) | human gut metagenome | reverse complement strand
CAGTCGTTAAAACTACTACGCTATAAAAAGTCTAACTTTTGGGGGTCACATCAAACAGATGTATCTCCCTTTTTTTAATTCATATTTTTTGGCGTCATACCTGTTTTTTTGACGTACTGTCTGTAAAAATGCGAATAATTATTAAAACCGGCATTGGTGCTTGCCTCAAGGAGTGACTGACCTTGCGTATGCAGTTCGCGTACAAGAAGTATGCGTTTATGATTGATATATTGACTTAGTGTGTATCCCGTATTTTTCTTGAACAGCTTACACAGGTGGTATTTATTTATAAAGAATTTTTCGGAAAGGAAGTCAAGTGTTATTGTTTCGGAAAGGTGTTCGTTTATGTACATAATTATGTCGCTTATTCGTTTGTCTTTTGATTTTGACGGTGAGATTGCCGATTTTGAAGTATTCAAAAGATAGAGAAATTCTATAATGACACCGTTTGCGGCGGTGAGTGAGCCGTTATGGATATACACGCTTATGCGGTTTATCGGGTTTAGCAAATCGTCCTTTACAATGTCGGACGGTATTAGGTTGCCCGTACCCGGCGGACGGTTTATGAAAATATCTTCAAATTCTTCACAACGGTTTTGCTTGAAATATTCTGTCGACAGATACAAAATAATCCTCTCATACGGCTTCGCACTCAAACAACGTATATGGTGCATTTCAAACGGACGCGTTATGAGCATATCGTAAGGCTTTAATTTGTACACATTTCCCTCTGCGTAAAATTCAGAATCACCGCTTAGAAACAGAACTATTTCATATACATCATCGTGATTGTGAAGCTTGAAATCATTGTTGTCGGGTACTTCATCGTAGCAGTGAGTTAAACCGAAATACATATTCGGAAATATCTTTACTGTTTTCTCTGTCATATCAATCTGCCTTTCTGTAAACAAAACCGTAACGGTTTGGTTTACCTTGTTTGGGGGAGCTTGAGGTGCTAACCTCATTAAAAATCATTTCTGGCGACATGTGCGGCAGAAATGGCTTAAAATATAAAGTTTCGACTTCGGAGGAACTTTATGATTTTTTCTCAGAAAATACTCAAAAATTACATCGTAAGATGTGATTTTTGGAGCTGTCGACATTTTGTCGACAGGCTCACTTTCATTATATCAGACAATACCAAGATAATCAATGTTTTAACCAATATATTAGATGAAAATATGATTAAATTGCTGTAATGTATAATTAGATTTTATGAAAAGGAGCAAAATCAATGAGCTTTTTGTTTAACCTGAATACGAAGATACATACCGAAACGGAAACAAAGCCTGTTATGAATGCGATTAATATTTTAAAGCGTGATATGGCAAAGGTTTTCGGTGCAAGTGATGAAAATGGAAATGATATTCATTTAAAAAAAGACGATACATTAGATGAGGAAAGTTATAAAATTGACATAGCGGAAAATATCGTGATAAGTGCGGCGGACGATTTGGGGTTTGTGTATGCACTTTTGAAAATAAGTGAAAAATATCTTGATATTAAGCCGTTTTGGTTTTGGCTTGACCAAAAAATCGAAAAGAAAGACAGTGTTAGAATAGAAAAATGTAAAATTAATTCACCGAAACCAAAGGTAAAATATCGCGGTTGGTTTTTCAATGATGAAGTGCTTATGATGAAATGGAAAATCAACGGTGACAAAAAAGAGCCTTGGAGAATGGCTTTTGAAACGCTTTTGCGTTGTGGCGGAAATATGACAATTCCGGGTACTGACAAAAATTCAAGACTGAACAGACAAATGGCGGCGGATATGGGATTATGGATTACTCATCACCATGCAGAACCGTTGGGTGCGGAGATTTTTGCAAGAGCATATCCGGGCGTTGAGGCGAATTTTATGGAAAAGTCGGAGCTTTTTTATAAACTTTGGGAAGACGCGGTAATTGAACAGAAAGACTGCAATGTTATTTGGAATTTGTGCTTTAGAGGACAGGGTGACTGCCCATTTTGGAGTAACGACACGAGCGGTCAATTTGACACTCCGCAAAAACGAGGTAAGCTGATAAGCAATATTATAAAAAAGCAATGCGATATTGTTAAGAAATACGTCAAAAATCCTGTTTTTTGTACCAACCTGTACGGCGAAATAATGGAACTTTACAAGGACGGTTATATAGAGCTTGACGACTGTATTATCAAGGTTAAAGCCGATAATGGTTACGGTAAAATGGTTACAAGACGACGTGACAATCATACGGCACGAGTGTCGTCAATGCCTGTCAAAGACGGCGGCAGACAGGGTATTTATTATCATGTTTCGTTTTACGATTTGCAAGCCGCAAACCACATAACAATGCTTCCGAATACGGTTGATTTTGTGAACAGAGAATTATCGGACGTACTTGAAAACGGCGGCGATGATTTTTGGGTTATCAACTGTTCAAATGTCAGACCGCATACATATTATCTTGATGCGGTGAGAAAAAAATGGTTCGGTGAAGATATATCGGACGAAAGTCACAGCAAGGAATTTGCGGACGATTATTTTAATTCGACTTATGACGTATCAAAATGCCTTGCGGAATATCCGAAGTCAACGATTAAATTCGGTAAAAATGAAGATGAACACGCAGGTGAACAGTTTTATACCGAGAATGTGCGTATTATTGCGAATAAGTTTGTGAAGAACGATAAAAACAGTATTGCTCCGCTTAATTGGCTTGTCGGAAAAGGCGGGTTTTACACGCAGGTGAGAGATTACAAAGTTATATGCGAAAGTGGTATTGACAAGATAAATTCATATTATGAAATGTGCAAAAAGACGAGTGAAAAACTAAGCGGAAACGAGAAACAGCTTTTTGACGAAACTGTATTGTTACAGGCGAAAATTCATTATTATTGTGCAAACGGCGTAATAAAATTTTGCAACGCTATAGAGGAATTTGAAAAGGAAAATTACAAAGAATCGTTTTTGCTTTGCGGTGACAGTGCGGTTTTATTTGACAAGGCGAATGAGGAAATGCGTAACAGTGAAAACGGAGTTTGGCAAGGCTTTTATCATAACGATTGTTTTGCGGATATTAAGCATACCGCGTATATGGCAAGAAAGGTAATGGGGGTTATCAGAGAGTTCGGCGATAATATCAGACATGACAAATGGTATCGCGAAACGATGTATGCGCCAGAGGACAGAGAGGTTATGCTGTTATTGGTATTGGATAATCATATGACGGACGAAGAACTATATAAAGCGATGCAAGAGTAAAATTGCCCACAGCACAATTTTTCGCTTGGGGCAGTATACACATACGGCACCGCAAGCTTTAAAATCGCACTGTGAACAATTTGTAGAAAGAGGGGAAAATAATGATATTTGGTGTAGACTATTATCCCGAACATTGGAACAGAGATGAGTGGGAAAGTCAAGCTAAACTTATGCAAGATGGCGGATTTAACACTGTAAGAATGGGCGAATTTGCTTGGAAACTTTTTGAGGAAAAAGAGGGTGAATTTGATTTTTCATTCCTTGATGACGCAATAGAGATACTTGCAAAATACGGTATAAAAACCATACTCGGAACACCGACTGCCGCACCGCCGAAGTGGCTTGCAGATAAATATGACATCGTGCAGAGGGACAAATACGGCAGAAAAAAGGATTGGGGTTCAAGACGTGAAGGCTGCGGAAACAATCCGAGCTACATAGAAAAGTCAAAAATCATAACCGAAAAAATGGCTGAACATTACAAGGACAATCCAAACGTCATAGCATGGCAGATTGATAATGAGTTCGGCTGTCACGTAAGTACAAGATGTTATTGCGAGCATTGTCGAAAGGCTTTTGCAAAATGGCTTGAGGAAAGGTATCAGACAATAGAGAACCTAAACGAAAAATGGGGGAGCGTATTCTGGAGCTTAAACTATGATTCTTTTGACGATATAATACTTCCGAAATATAATTCGTGCGAGGGTACATACGGCGATTTGTGGTCGCACAATCCCGCACTTGACTTGGAATTCAGACGTTTTTCTTCTGACACTTGGGTGAATTATCAGAAAATGCAGATTGATATTTTGAGAAAATATACCGATAATCCGATAACTCATAATTTGATGGGACATTTTTCGGATATAAACGCGTATGATTTGTCAAAAGACCTTGATTTTGTATCGTGGGACAATTATCCCGACAATCAATGGGGTACGTCCGAATATGAATATGTGTCTATGGCACACGAAAATATGCGTGGTGCGAAGAACAAAAACTTTGTTGTAATGGAGGAACAGGCAGGACCTGCCGGTTGGGATATTTTAGGCTCAACGCCACGCCCCAATCAGCTTAGATTATGGACATATCAGGCAATCGCACACGGCTGCGAGGGCGTTGTATATTTCAGATTCAGAACGGCTCTTTTCGGTATGGAGCAATATTGGTACGGTGTACTTGACCATGACGGTGTGCCGAGAAGACGTTTTTATGAAATTCAAAAGACAGGTCACGAACTTCAAAAACTTGAAAAATATATTGTCGGCTCAAAAAATAAGTATGATGCATTGCTTGTGAAGTCGTACGACAATGTATGGGGACATGATATAAAACGTCACGCACAAAACTATAATTATGAAAATCACTTGTATTCATTTTACAAGGCAAATTGTGATTTGAACATAAACACAGCCGTTTCAAACGGCAAATATGAAGATTATAAAATCGTGTATATGCCTGCGTACAACATAGTCACAGACGCAGAGACGGAGAAAATAAAGGAATACGTCAAAAACGGCGGTACACTTGTTTTGACGTTTAGGAGCGGTACGCGTGATGAATATAACAGAGTAAGACCTATGGCACTGCCGGGAGTGTTCAAGGAAATTGCGGGCATTGAGGCGGTTGAATTTGACGCACCGAGAAAACCTGTAAAAATATACGGTGAAGTAAGCGGAAGTGCGGAAATATGGTGTGATATAATAAAACCTGATACCGCAAAAACCATATGCACATACGGAAGTGAATACTATAAGGGTGAAAGTGCAGTGACAGTAAACGAATACGGCAAGGGCAGAGTTTATTATGTAGGCTGTGATTTGGACAATGACGCAATGAAAGAGCTTGTAAGAATTATAGCAAAGTCGGCGAATGTGGAAACAGTTGATACACCGAACGGTGTGGAGGTTGTTAAGCGAGATGACTGCACAATTATTTTAAATCACAATGAAAATGAAGTTGATACAAAAATTAAAGGAGTGTCGCTGTTTGATGGTTTGAAATTTGACGGAGTATTGGACGGCTACGGAGTACAATTTTTGGAGGGCAGTATATGATATATAAATTTAAAGAATTTAAAGATGAACCGCTTTTGATAAATCATTTGAATATGGGCGGTAAAAATCCGAAAGGTGAAGAAATTAACGTCACAAGCAGATATTTCACACGAAACGGAAAACCTTGGATAGGCGTTATGGGCGAGTTCCATTTTTCGAGATACGGCAGAGAGAATTGGCACAGAGAACTTGCAAAAATGAAAGCCGGCGGCATAACTATTGTTTCAACGTATCTGTTTTGGATATACCACGAAGAAATTGAGGGTAAAATGGATTTTGGCGGTGACAATGACATCAGAGCGTTTATCAAAGAATGTAAAGATGTCGGCTTGGACGTTGTAATTCGTATAGGCCCTTGGGCGCACGGCGAGTGCAGAAACGGCGCTTTCCCCGATTGGCTTTTGAAAAAGGATTATAAACTTCGTGACAACAATGAAGAATATCTGGCGGTTGTTAAGAAGTGGTATCAGAGCATATATAACGAAGTGAAAGGACTGTTCTACAAGGACGGCGGAAACATAATTGCGGTACAGATTGAAAATGAATTTGTCGACAATGCCGAGCATTTGGCAAAACTTAAAGAAATAGCCGTAGAATGTGGATTTATTGCACCTATATACACAGTTACGGGCTGGAACAGTGCATCGGGTGCGAAAATTCCCGTTGATGAGGTTGTGCCTGTATTCGGCGGTTATTGTGAGGCACCGTGGGAAAATCATATGAACAGACTGTCACCGTCACCGCACTATTTCTTTAACAGAATGAGAAACGATTCCGCAATCGGAACGGACCTTATCGCAAAAACTCAGAGTGACGGCTGGCAGCTGCCGTATGAGCGTTATCCGTTCGCAACGTGTGAGCTTGGCGGCGGTATAGAGGTTACACATCACCGCAGACCGATTATAAAGCCTATGGATATATATGCGGTGTCGCTTGTAAAGCTCGGTGACGGAAACAATCTTGTAGGCTATTATATGTATCACGGCGGTACGAACAAAATAGGCGAACTATCAACTTTTAACGAAACAAAGGCGACAGGCTATCCGAATGATTATCCGATACTTTCGTATGATTTTCAAGCACCGTTGTCGGAGTACGGAGAGGTCAGAGAACAGTACGGATTGCTTAATATGCTGCATATGTTTGTAAACGATTTCGGCGAAGAATTTGCACCGATGATTGCGGTTGATTCTGCAAATTCGGTGGCGGTAGATGATACAAATTCTTTGCGTTACGGTATGAGAACGAACGGCAAAAGTGGGTTTGTGTTTGTAAATCATTATCAGAGATTGACCGAACTTGCAGATATTGAAAATGCGGTGATAAGTGCGGAAAATGTTGAGTTTCCGCCGATTGACGTAAAGGGTGAAGTGAGTTTCTTTATGCCGTTTAATATGAAAATGGGCGACAGTGTGCTTGAATATGCGACAGCACAGCCGTTATGCAAGTGCGATGATACATATTTCTTTGCAGAAATACCGAATATCAAAGCGGAATACAAATTCAGCAAAGGCAGTGCGAATATTGTTACGGTGCCGTTTGAAAATGCTAAGTATATGCGTAAATTAAACGGAACGGTGTATATTTGCGGCGGTTGTAATTTGTATGAGGAAAACGGACAAATATATTCTGTCGAGGACGGCGAATATATTTGTCAAAAATGGAACGGCAGTGAATTTGAAACGCTTACAATCGTTCAGTCGGCAAAGCAATCAAATGTTGAAATTACAGGCGTGGAAAATGCACCGTTTGAGCCGAAGTATAAAGAAGAATTGTGCATTGGCGGAGAAAGAGAACTGACATGGAAGAAAATAAATGTTGACGGCAGATACGGATTTGCCGAGATTGACTATGTCGGTGACGTGGCGCAGATTTATGCGGATGGTGAACTTGTTGCAGATGATTACTATTACGGTAAGACGTGGCGAGTGCCTTGTAAATTGCTTTACGGCAAAGAATGTTATATGGTAATATCGGAAATGAAAGACGATTTTTATAAGGAATTTTAACAGGAGAGATAAAAATGGAAATGACATTACGTTGGTACGGTTCAAAATTTGATACCGTAACGTTAAAGCAAATACGACAAATACCGGGCGTTACGGGCGTTATAACAACGCTTTACGACACCGCACCTGGTGAAGTATGGAGCAGAGAAAGAATTAAAGAAATGAAAGATGAAGTCGAAAAAAGCGGACTTCATGTAAGCGGAATTGAAAGCGTAAATGTTCATGACGCAATTAAAGTCGGAACATCGGACAGAGATAAGTACATAGACAATTATATTGAAACGCTTGAAAATCTCGGAAAAGAGGACATTCATCTTGTGTGCTATAACTTTATGCCCGTATTCGACTGGACAAGAAGTGAGCTTGCAAGAAAACGTCCAGACGGTTCAACCGTGCTTGCATACAATCAAGATGATATTGATAAAATCGTTCCCGAGAAGATGTTTGAATCTATTTCAAAGGATATGAACGGCACTGTTATGCCGGGTTGGGAACCTGAGAGAATGGAAAAAGTAAAAGAGCTTTTTGAAATGTATAAGGATGTTGACGATGAAAAGCTTTTTGAAAATTTGAAGTATTTTCTTGAAAGAATAATGCCTGTATGTAATAAGTACGATATAAAAATGGCAATTCACCCCGACGACCCTGCTTGGAGCGTTTTCGGTTTGCCGAGAATTATAATTAATAAGCAGAATATACTTCGTATGATGAAAATGGTTGACGATGTGCATAACGGCGTTACTTTCTGTTCGGGGTCGTACGGAACAAACCTTGAAAACGATTTGCCGGATATGATTCGATCATTAAAGGGAAGAATACATTTTGCGCACGTCAGAAATCTTAAATTTAATTCACCGACCGATTTTGAGGAGGCGGCACACTTGTCAGCCGACGGTTCGTTTGATATGTACGAAATAATGAAAGCACTTTACGAAATCGGATTTGACGGTCCTATCCGCCCCGACCACGGAAGAATGATATGGGACGAAGTGGCTATGCCGGGTTACGGACTTTACGACAGAGCGTTGGGTGCGACATATCTAAACGGTTTGTGGGAGGCTATTGAAAAAAGCTCAAAATAACAAAAGTGAGGCTACTATAGCCCCACTTTTATTTTTCTTCGTAGTCATTATTGATAAAAGCTGAAATTTTGTCGATTGTTCTGATTGGTGCGTCTTGTGCGGTACCCCATTCCATATCTTTGTTGCGATAGTCGAATTTAAGTGTGAATTTATGTATGTCCTGCTGTATTCTTGAAAGTTCAGTCTCTTGCTTTTCAAATAGGCAGGCAAGAAATTGAGCTGCTTGTGAGTCTTTTAATGATTTCGGCACTGTATCAACAAGCAATTTCATATGTTTTAAGCATACACCTTTTGATTTATTGAATTTTTCTTTAAACTTTTCGTCATTTGCCCACATATACAAAAGCACATCGGCATATCTTTCCATAGTGTGATTGATTTTGTCACACACAACACAGCCGTCCGATATACCGTCCAGCTTTTCGGAAAGTGCTTTTGAAAAATCAGCCGAGCCTGTTTTCTTAAAAAGACCGCCTTTTTGATTTTTTAAAGCCGACGCGGATTTTTTCAGCGTATCAAGCTTTTTGCGTATTTCCTCTAAATGTGTGTCAAGCACAAGCGACAGTGTAAGTTTGTTTGACATACCGAAAAGCATTGAACAGTGATGGTTGCAAAAGCCTTTTTCGTTTGATTCCATACGAAATTCAGGCTCCATCATTGCCGCACCGAGTGCGTAGTCAAGCGTTTCTTTTTCAAGTTTTTTCTCAAGTTCACAAAGCGGACATTCGCAGTCTGTATCGTAAACTTCATTTACCGGTATTGTATAAATTTGTTCTTTCATAAGTAATAAATCTGCCTTTCAAATATCTATATTGCAGATAAAACCGCTGTGGTTTTGTCTGCAATGTTTTTTGGAGTGTGAGGTGCAACCTCACTGAAAATCATTTCCGGCGACCTGTGCGGCAGAAATGGCTTAAAATCTAAAGTTTCGACTTTGGAGGAACTTTGTGATTTTTTCTCTGAAAACACTCAAAAATTACATCTGCGATGTGATTTTTGGAGCTGTCGGCATTTTGTCGACAGACTCGGTTATATGGTTATTATAACACCTAAAAGACTGCCTTTCAAGGACAAAAACGAAAGTTGTATTCTGCAAATTCAAAAAGGTTATGATTTATTTGTGCAAAACGTCACATTTTTAACGAAAAAGTAACGTATTTCTGATAGTAAATGATAAAAAAATAAAAAAATCATTATAAATTCTTTAAAAAAAACAAAAAATATGTTATAATGCACTTGTCAATAAAATAGAAAACAATGTTACAAAATAACACTGTATAAAATTAAAAAATGTATTGGAGGATTTTTACCATGACAGAAAACAAGACAGTTCTTGCATGGCTTGAAGAAATGAAAGCTATGTGTCAACCTGACAATGTTGTTTGGATTGACGGAAGTGAAGAACAGCTTGAGGCTCTAAGAGCAGAGGCTGTTGCAACAGGTGAAATGATTAAACTAAATCAAGAAAAGCTTCCTGGATGTTACTATCACAGAACAGCTGAAAACGACGTAGCTCGTGTAGAAGACAGAACATTTATCTGTACTCCTACAGAAGAAGAAGCCGGCCCAATCAATAACTGGATGGCTCCTGACGAAATGTATGCAAAGCTAAAGAAACTATATACAGGTTCAATGAAGGGCAGAACAATGTACGTTATCCCTTATTCAATGGGTCCTATAGGTTCACCTTTCTCAAAGATCGGTATCGAGCTTTCAGACAGTATCTATGTTGTACTTAATATGGCTATTATGACAAGAATCGGTCAAAAGGTTCTTGATCAACTTGGAAATGACGAAAACGCTGAATTCATCAAGTGTCTACACGCTAAGAAAGACGTAAATCCTGATGACAGATACATCGTTCAATTCCCACAGGATAACACAATTTGGTCAATCAACTCGGCTTACGGCGGTAACGTTCTTCTTGGTAAGAAGTGTTTCGCTCTAAGAATTGCATCATATCTTGGTAAGAACCAAGGTTGGATGGCTGAGCATATGCTAATTCTTGGTCTTGAAAATCCTCAAGGCGAAGTTAAGTATATCTGTGCTGCATTCCCATCAGCTTGCGGTAAGACAAATCTTGCAATGCTTATCCCACCGGAATACCTAAAGAACCAAGGTTACAAAGTATGGACAGTCGGCGATGATATTTCATGGCTAAACATCGGTCCTGACGGCAGACTATATGCTATCAATCCTGAAGCAGGTTTCTTCGGTGTTGCTCCTGGTACATCAGTAAAGACAAACTTCAATGCTCTTGAATCAACAAAGAAGAATACAATCTTCACAAACGTTGCTCTTAACAATGCAGACAATACAGTTTGGTGGGAAGGTCTTGACAAGAATCCTCCTGTTGATGCAACAGAATGGAAGGGCTCAAAGGTTAACGGTCCTGAATACTCTGCAGCAGGTAACAATCTTGCTCACCCTAACTCAAGATTTACAGCTCCGGCTATCAACTGCCCATGTATCTCATCTGAATTCGAAAACCCACAGGGCGTTCCTGTAGAGGCTATTGTATTCGGTGGCAGACGTGCTAAGTGTGCTCCGCTTGTATATCAATCAAGAGATTGGCAGCACGGTACATTCGTTGGTGCTACAATGGCATCAGAAACAACAGCAGCAGCTGCAGGTGCAGTAGGTGTTGTTAGACGTGACCCAATGGCTATGAAACCGTTCGTAGGCTACAATATGGCTACTTACTGGGGTCACTGGCTTGAAATGGGTAAGAAGCTTGGCGACAAAGCTCCGAAAATCTTCCACGTTAACTGGTTCAGAAAAGATGACGAAGGACACTTCATGTGGCCTGGTTTCGGTGACAATATGCGTGTACTTCTTTGGATTCTTAACAGATGTGCAGGTAAGGTTGACGCCGTTGAAAGCGAAATCGGTTACCTACCAAAGCCTGAAGATATCGACCTAACAGGTCTTGAAGACGAAAATGTTGATATTAAGGGTCTTCTTACAATCGATAAGCAGGTATGGCTTGAAGACGTTGCAAATATCGAAGAATATTTTGCACAGTTCGGAGATAAACTTCCGAAGGAAATGGCTGACGAACTTGCTAAGTTAAAGGCTAACCTTTCTAAGTAATTTTAATTACAGTGTATTAAGAATTTAAAAGCAGACAAAATCCTTATGGTTTTGTCTGCTTTTTTTGTTGACATTTATAGACACATAGGTTAAAATGTAAGTGTATAATATATACAGATTATTTATAGAAAAGAGGAGAAAATATGAAGAAAAAAGGTGTAATTATCGGTGTTATAATAGCGGTAATCGTAATTATAGCGGTAAGCATTATAGGAAGTTACAACGGACTTATAAGTTTAGAAGAATCGACCAACACGGCATATTCCGATATACAGGTTCAACTTCAAAGACGTATGGATCTTGTACCGAACCTTGTTAATACGGTAAAGGGATATGCGGCACACGAAACAGAAGTGTTTACTGCCGTTTCTGACGCTCGTGCAAAACTTGCCGGTGCGGGAACGGTTGAGGAGGCAAGTGAGGCAAATGAAGAACTTTCATCGGCACTTAGCAGATTGATTGCAATCTCGGAATCATATCCGGAATTAAAGTCAAACGAAAACTTCTTGTCACTTCAAGATGAACTTGCAGGTACGGAAAATCGCATAGGTGTTGCAAGAAAGGATTATAATGACGCCGTTCAAAAATATAACGTAAAAATACGTTCATTCCCTACAAACATATTTGCAAATATGCTTGGTTTTGAAAAGAAACAACAGTTTGAGGCAGATAGTGCGGCTCAATCTGCTCCTTCTGTAAGTTTTGATTGATATGAGTAGGGGGAAGATACGTTTCGCGGCATTAATTTCCGCAATATTTGTTTTATTTATAAATATTTGTGCGTTTGCGAAGGTTGATATACCGAATCATACGGATAGATTTTTTATAAATGACTATGCGAATGTTATTGACAGTGAAACAGAGGATTATATATTTGAAAAAGGTAAGGCGTACAATGCTAACGGCGGACCGCAAGTTGTTGTTTTGACAATGGAAAGTATAGACGGAAACGACCTTGAAGACTTTTCGATTGAAACGGCGAGAAAATGGGGAATTGGCGATAAAGACGCGGATAACGGAGTTCTTATTCTCCTTGTTATGGATAGTCGTGACATTCGTATCGAAGTCGGCTACGGACTTGAGGGCGTTTTAAATGACGGTAAGTGCGGTCGATTTATCAGAAATGCAACAGATTCTTTGTCGGCAGGTGATTACAGCGAGGGTATTAAGCAGATTTATGATTCGGTAATCGGCGAACTCGAAGACCCGACACCCGATGAAGAAGATGATGATGACACTATGGTTGAAATAATGACATATGTAGTGTTTTTCATAGTTTTAGCGATTGTGGTATTTATCACTAATATCAAAGGACGTGGCGGACGTGGCGGCTATCATAGCGGCGGCGGTTACTATGGCGGCGGATTTTCCAGCGGAAGCAGCAGCGGAGGAGGCGGATTCTCCGGCGGCGGCGGAAGTTTCGGCGGCGGCGGTGCCAGCGGTAAATTTTAATATTGAATCAGATGTCGAGAAATTAGTTCGGATTTTGTGAAAATGAACTCATCGGCGTACGTTGGTACGTTAGAGTTTATTTTCGCAAAAAGTGCACAGGCAAGCCGTATATCGAAGATAGGCTTGCCTGTTATTTGTTATAGCTATAAATTAAGTTGTAAATATAAAAAAATAATGTTTTGCACGCTCCGGACAATTTGTCGACAGTCTGAAAGGGTATTAATATAACACCCTTTTGTGTTAATTAAAAAATCAAAAAATTTTTTTAATTTAATGCAACCTTTTGGTGTGCTGAAAAGTATTATATATGAAAGGAAAAATAATCCGATAAATTTAAAAAGGAGGAAAAAGTTATGAAAAAATTATTAGCGGTAGCGTCAGCGTTGGCTCTTACTGTATCGGCAGTATCACCGGCAGTTTTAGCCGCTGAAACGTTAGCCACACAGCAAACAGAAACATCTGCAAGAGAGAATATGCAGAAAATATTGGAAAGTGTTAAACAGAGAGTTGAAATTCCGAGTGAGTGCAGTGAATTTTCGAGCAGAACAGAGGAACAGTACGGCGAAAAAGTTTATAATTTTACATGGAATGAAAAAGACGGAAACAAGAGTGTTAATATAACTTGTACGGCAGACGGAGTTATAACCAACTATTCAATTTACGGTTTTGAATCTGATGATAAAAATAACACACCGAATTTACCGAAAATTAGCGAAAGTGATGCAAAAAAGACGGCGGAAAACTTCTTAAAACAAATTAATCCCGATTTTCCGTATGAAATAAAAATTTATGGAAGCAACGGCAGTATTTTTGGTAACGGATATACATTCTATATTAAAACGTATGTAAACGGTGTATTGTTCACGAACGGAAACGGCTCGGTTAATATTGACGGTACAGACGGATATGTAATGGGTTTTGATTTGGGCTATATACAAGCGGATTTTCCGTCAATCAATAATGCGATAAGCGTTGATGAGGCAAAAAAAGCGTACAGTGATAAACTCGGACTTGAGTTGGTTTATCGTACATATGTTGACGAGGACGGTAACGTGGTAGCTTATCCTGTATACACACAGGAATACGACTACGACAAATACATTAATGCACTTACGGGTGATGTGGTTGATGTTACAAATTACAGATATTTCACAGGCAACAAATTTGAAAGTGCAAAGGGTGATACAGCAGACAGTGGACTTACCGAACAGGAAATAAAAGAGCTTGACAATATAGACGGACTTATTTCAAGAACCGCTTTGGAAAATAAATTAAAGTCGAACAAGCTTTTGTCAATCCCTAAGAATATAAATACAGACAGCATTTCTTTATATAAAAATTATGACGATGAATATACATATGCTGTATCAATGTCAAATGACAAGTGCAACATATATACTTCTGTTGATGCTAAAACAGGTGAAATAAAGTATTATTCACGTTGGGGAGAAGATGACAGTGAGGTAAAAAATAATGATGATTCGGCTTTAAAGACACTTGCAGGTGATAAGGCAAAAGAATACAAATATGATGAAAATTCACATCAGTATATCAGATATGTCAACGGTATTAAGGTAACAGGCGACTATGCCAACGTGACAACAAACAACGGCGTACTTACTGATTTCAGTATGAATTATACCGACACCGAATTTCCGTCAATCGAAAATGCAATGAGCAAGGAAGATGCTGAAAATATTTTGTTTGACGCAAAAGATTACAGCATTGTATATATGCAGAATTATACTGACAACACAAGAGAGATTATCCCTGTATACACAATAGATACAGAAAATATCAATCCGTTTACAGGTAAGTTTGTTGACTATCAAAACAAAGAAATTACGGAGGATGCAAGCAGTAAACTTGAATATTCGGATATAGACGGTCACTATGCCGAAAAGTATATCAAAGAGCTTGCTTATTACGGAATAGGTTTTGAGGGCGGCGAATTTAAGCCTGACGAAAGGATTACTCAAAAGGATTTTCTTGCACTTTTGATGAGCATAAACGGTAACGATATAATCGTATTGAAAAATAATTTGGAACAGGCAAATTGGGTGTACAGAAATTCAACACAAAACAGTATTATTTCAGAAGATGAACGCGATGATGATGCGGAAGTAACTCGTGAGGAGGCTGCTGTGTATATGATTCGTGCAATCGGTGCTGAAAATTATGCGAAATATAACGATATTTACGTTACACCGTTCAATGATGTTACGGAAAATAAGGGATATATCGCATTGCTTTCGGCTATGGGCGTGTTAAGCGGTGACGGTAACGGTAATTTCAATCCAAACCGTGAAATGACAAGAGCGGAAAGTATAATTATGATTTATAATTATTTAACCAGATAAAAAATAAGAAGTGGCAAAATATTTTTGCCACTTCTTTAGTTATAATTCCTATTTGCTATTTTGATGACGGTGTCGGAAGATATGGGATAATTTTATTTGCAAATTCAGCCATATTCATTGTTTGCAAATATACCTTACCCGGACCGGTAAGCGTTGTAAGGAACAGTCCTTCACCGCCGAACAACATATTTTTAAAGCCCTTTACTGTTTCAACGTCATATTTGACGGTTGATTCAAAAATCGCAACACTGCCTGTATCGACTTTAAGTTTTTCGCCCGCAGCAAGGTCGATTTCTTTTACTGAACCGTCAAGCTCAATGAAAGCAGTACCGTTTCCGGAAAGCTTTTGAAGTACAAAGCCTTCACCGCCGAATAAGCCTTTCTTTATACCACTTGTCACATATGTTGAAAGTTCAACATTTTGCTCGGCACACAAAAAAGCTGATTTCTGACAAATAAATTCTTTGTCGGAAGAAATGTGAAGTTCTTTGATTTCTCCGGGAAAAGATGAGGCGATTGTGATAGATTGGTTTGGTGCCTCGGCGGTGTATGTAGCCATAAACAATGACTCACCGCTGAACATACGTCCAAGACCTTTCATAAATCCGCCTTTCATATTGGTGTCCATTTTTACTTTGTCCGACATCCATGTCATACCGCCCGATTCGGTATAAATGCTTTCGCCTTGTTCAAGGTCGATTGTTACGGCAGGAAGAATATCTCCCCAGATTGTAGTTTTCATAAAAATTACCTTTCCTTTCTGTATGAAATAGCTCTCTGACTTTATTGATATTCAAATTATATCATAATATTCCGATTTTAAATATATCTTTTTAATTACAATTACACAAAGCGAGTTTTGTAAAATTGTCGTTAAAACTTGCAAAAGTAACGAAAAAGTGATAAAATAGATTATATACATTATGTTGTAGTTTATATATTAAAAAAATACAAATTGTAGTTACGAATGGAGATAAAAATATGCTTAGATATTTCACAGCGGGAGAGACACACGGTAAGTGCCTTACAGTTATAATCGAAGGTATGCCGTCAGGTGTTGAGATAAGCCTTGATGAGATAAACGAACAGCTTGCAAAGCGTCAGCAGGGCTATGGCAGAGGCGGACGAATGAAGATTGAAAAAGATACTGCCGAAATTCTTTCTGGTGTGAGAGGCGGAGTGACTCTCGGAAGTCCTATCGCAATAAAAATCGAAAACAGAGATTGGGCGAATTGGGAAAGTATAATGGGTACTGAAACGGCGAATAACGAAAAGTCTGTCGAATGCCCAAGACCTGGACACGCAGACCTTACCGGAGGTATGAAGTACAATCACAGAGATTTGAGAAACGTGCTTGAAAGAGCAAGTGCCCGTGAAACTGCAGCAAGAGTGGCTGTCGGCGCACTTGTCAGACAGGTTTTAAAACCGTTTGGAATAGAATTTTTAAGCCATGTTAAGAGAATAGGCGAAGTTGAAGATACAGCCGATTTTACTGCGGCAGATTTCTTTGAAAAAGTACAAAATTCACCTGTTGGGTTCGGTGATGAAAATGCCGCTCAAAAGGCTATGGAATACATAGACAAAATCAAGTCAAGCGGTGAAAGCGTAGGCGGAATAGTGGAAACTATCGTAAAAGGTGTGCCTGCCGGGTTGGGAAGTTATGTTCATTACGACAGAAAACTTGACGCAAACCTTGCTTTCGGTGTTATGAGTGTACAGGCTATCAAGGGCGTTGAAATCGGTATGGGCTTCGGTGTGAGCGAAATACCGGGTTCAAAGGTACATGATGAAATCGAATATTCGGACGACTTCCACAGACTTACCAACAATGCCGGCGGTATTGAGGGCGGTATGTCAAACGGTGAGCCGATTATTGTTAAGGCGGCAATGAAACCGATACCTACTTTGTATAATCCGCTTAGAACAGTCAATATTGACGATAAATCGGAGCATAAGGCAACTGTCGAACGTTCCGATGTGTGTGCCGTACCGGCTTGTTCGGTTGTCGTTGAGGCGGTAATCGCATTTGAAATCGCAAAGGCGTTTTTGGATAAATTCAGCGGTGACTGTATGGCTGACGTAAAGGCATATTACGATGTATATATGAACAGAATTAAGAATTTCTAAAATCAAACGTAGGGCAAATAAACCATGAGAGGTGGTGAGGGATTTTTGACCGAAAATGATTTGATTAAAAAGTGTAAAAAAGGTAGCCGAGAAGCTTTTAATATATTAGTTTCAAATTACCAACAGCAAGTTATAAATATCGCTTACGGAAAGCTTTCAAATCAAGAGGACGCATATGACGCGGCACAGGAGGTATTCGTAAGGGTGTATAAAAGTATAGAGTCATTTAAGGAGCAATCTTCCTTTACCACGTGGCTTTATAGGATAACTACGAATGTTTGCTCTGATATTCTGAGAAAACGTCAGAAACATTCGGGTGTAATAAGTATTAATCAGGCGATTGACGAAAAGAAAGATATGGATATTAGGGACGAAAGTCCTACACCGGAAGAAAATATGGAAATATCGGAACGTCAGAGAGCTGTACGAGAGGCGATAAGCGAACTCAAAGAAGAATACAGAACTGTAATAACACTATGCGATATTGAGGGATTGAGTTACGATTACATAGCTGAGGTACTCGGAATACCGTCGGGAACGGTTAAGTCGCGAATTAATCGTGCGAGAAGTGCATTAAAGAAAAATTTAATGAATAAACGGGAACTTTTTTGATATTTCTTACGTCTAATATATTGTAAAAAGAAATTAATGAAAATTTAAAGAAAGGGGGAGTAAAAATGAATTGTGATAAATTTAACGAATGCTTGGACAACTATGAAAATTTGAGTGACGAAACAAAGCAGAAAATGGATAAACACGCATTGGAATGTGCAAATTGCAAAAGTGAACTTGAATTTATGCGTTCAATTATTTCAACGGCTAAATCTCTCCCTGACATAAATGTTCCTGTGGATTTTATGGAGAAATTAAATGTCCGCATAGATGAAGAGGAAAAGAAAAAAGCACGAATAACAAGACGTGTAATGCGTAATGTTCGCCGTAATTGGAAACAGTATACTGCGGCAGCGGCTTGCTTTGCGTTGGTAGCTGTTGTAACGGCTAACAGCAATATGTTCGTCGATAAGATGAACGGAAATGATGACGGTGTTATTCAAGAGGAAACAGTCGTGACTGACAGTGACGGAAATACTGCCGTAAGTACGACAGCACCGGCAGTGGCTGCTCAAGACAATGCGGAAGAAAATCAACCGACAGTATTTGAAGAAACGGTTGAAAACACTATTCCCGAAAATAAAACAGCGAAAAGTACATCATCGCTTGCAACGGCAAAGCCGCAAACAAGTGTGAGTACAAATTCGGTAAAAAGCAGTGTGGTTGCAAATAACAGTAAATCCACATCTGCTCCGTCTGTAAGTCCAAAGGTACAAAATAATGCGGTACCGTCTGTTTCTGCAGAACCTGCAAAGTCGGACGAAGGTGCGGTTTCGCAGAAAACAACTGCTGAGGTTGCTGATAATTCAAACGATATTCAAGCTTATTCACAAGATGACGGAATAGCGATTGCAAGTATTGATGTTCAGTCGGACGATCGTTCCGTATATGACGGAACTGATGACAATATCAATAATTCAAGAACAGTAAAATCAAGTGCTGAAGATGATTATTCGCTTGCGGGCGGAGCCCAAATCGCATACGGCAGATACTATAAGTTGGATAAAGACGGCAATCCGATTGAAGCCCCCGAAGAAAATAAACCTATCGGTTCAATCGTAATTTCCGCAAAAGACGCAGACGAGGCGTTAAGCGTTATAAGACAATATTCATACGATGAAGACGGTGAATTTTACACAACGAGTTCTGACAGATTGACGTCAATGCTTTCAGTATTATCCGTTCAGGGAATCGGTTACAGTAACTATACACCTGCTTATGAGGGTGAAGTAACATTTAAACTTGTTATAAGTTAATATAAATGCCTTTCACGACAGCATTATCTGTTGTGGAGGGCATTTTTGTTTGGAAAAACAGAACAAAAAAAATCGGACTGTCAGTCCGATTTTTTGATATGTCTAAGAAATAAGTTGTTTTAAAACGCCGAATGATAAAAGCGACATTATAAGTCCTGCAGTAAGTACACCTAAAAAGATAAACAAAAGTGATTTTTTAGGTTTCATACCGAATAATACTGCGATAAGACTTCCTGTCCAAGCACCTGTACCCGGCAGCGGAATGGCTACAAAAAGGAATAAGCCGAGATAGCCGTATTTTTCGATTTGAGCCGATTTTGAAAGTGCTTTCTTTTCAAGCCAATCGGGAATTTTGTGAAAGCGTTTACTTTTTTTCATCCACGCAAATATCTTTTCAATAAACAGCAATATGAACGGTATCGGGAGCATATTACCCAGTACTGCGGCAATGTATGATGGGAAGAAACTCATTTTCATAAGTCCTGCCGCAAGAATACTTCCTCTAAGCTCCAACAACGGTACCATTGATACAAGAAAAACAATTAATTCCTTTGATATTTTTCCTGAAAGTGCTGTGACAATAGATTGTACAATAGAATCCATAAAACTTCTCCTTAAAATAAAAATTACAGAATTCATTATACACTATATTTTTCTAAAATGCAATTATTACTATATCAAATTAATGTAAAATCTTTGAAATTTGTTTGTATAGTACGAATGTTATGATTGATAACAACAGTGCTTTTATTAAATTAAACGGAATTGCACCGTATAAAACATATCCCAAAGTGTTTGTTATAAGCGGATTAACCTTGCTGCAAAGCGATATAATTTGCTCCATAGGCATAACGTTTGTATAGAACGGTATCAAGATAAAGTAGTTTGCAAGTCCGCCTACGATTGCCATTGCTATTGCTCCGAGAACAAGACCTAAAACCGCACCTTTTCTTGTTTTGATACGCTTGTAAATAAGTGATGAAACAAGTACAAGTGAACCGCTTGCAAGGAAATCGGCAAGTTCACCGACACCGCCTGTGTCTGTTCTTAGCAGGTGTAGAGCCGCTTTGATGAATGCTATCGCAATACCCGTAACAGGACCGTATGCAAATCCGCCTATCAAAGCAGGTAAAGTTGAAAAATCAAACTTTAGAAACGGCGGCATAAACGGGATAGGAAATTCTAAAATCTGCATAAGTACAATAGATATACCCGACAGTATTCCTACACTTGCGATAAATTTCGGTGTAAACCTTGTTTTGTTTTGAACATTGTTGATTGCTTCCATAATTAAAAAGCCTCCTAAAAATTTATTTTGTATCTTTAGGAAAAGTTCTTCGCATAAATTTTGTCTTGACGCTATGAATGGGAAATAAAAAAAGCCCCATAGCATAGCTACAGGGCAAACCATACACAAAAAAACATCTTCTTCCGTCCGGACTTTAACCGTCGGTTTTGGAATTTCACCAAATCAGCCTACTGTACTGAGTAGGGTCGTGGACTTTAACCACCGGTAGGGAATTACACCCTGCCCTGAAGATACACTCATTTATATTATACACGTTTTTTTTAATTTTGCAACTGTTTTTTTAAAATTTATCAGTTTGTCTGCTCTGATAATACTCAAAAATCACATCATAAAATGTGATTTCGTGAGTTGCTGACAGATTATCGACAGGTTCAAACAGCAATGCTCTGTAACAAAAATGTAATGTCGAAAAGGAAGAAAAATACTCAAAAATTATTGCATCGTACATCAGTGTACGGTGTATAATTTAAGTATGAATAGATACATAAATATAATAAATTCTTTAGAAAATATTTTTGTGAGAATAATATAATTTTAGGAGGGAAAATCATGAAATCTAAAAAATTATTATCAATCATACTGGCGTTGGCAATGATGTTTTCTGTGTTGCCTGCAAGTACCGTTTTGGTACATGCCGAGGCAATTACGGAAACAATTTCCGCAGACACAACATGGAATGACGGTGATACGGTAGGCGGTGTTACAATATCAGGCGGAACCGTGACAATAAACGGTGATGTCGGTATCACGGCGGCAATTACTATCAAAGGCAATGTTACATTCACGGGCGGCGGAACGCTTAACAGAATGAGTCCATCGGGAAATTTGATAAAAGTTGAAAGCGGTAGTCTTACACTTAACAATGTTACAATAGACGGTAACAACGTGACAATTTCTGACAGTTGGACGGCAGCTGCGATCAATATGGCCGACGGTACTGTTATAATGAATGATGGGGCAAAGATTACAAATCATAAAAGAACCAGCGGTTATGGACCCGCAGTGTATATGGACGGCGGTAATTTTAAAATGAACGGTGGTACAATTTCAGGTTGTGAAAGCAGAAATTACGGTGGTGCTATATATTTAGATGGCGGTAGCTTTGAAATGAACGGCGGTATTATTGAAAATAATAAGACGACGTCAGATGCTTCCTCATATGGCGGCGGAGCATTTTATGTCAGAGCAGCTAAGCTTACTATAAACGGCGGTCTTATACAAAAAAATTCATCAAATTGCGGCGGTGCAATCTATAATACATCATACGGTACAACCATAATAAACGGCGGTGTGATAAAGAATAACACTACGTTAGGTGATACACCAAATGGTGCTGCGATTTTTCATAGTTGCAAACATGAAGCTAAGGCGTCATTGCGAATAGGCGGTAATGCAAATATTGATGTGGGAAATGATATTTATTTGATGTCAAATACATCTGCTACTAAATATGTTGAAATAACATCTTCAATAAAAAATCCGTTAATACTTACGGTAGAGGGCGAATCAGAAGGCAGAGTTATTGCTGATGCGGCAGAAGGCGTTGTGCTTACATACAATGATATGGCAAAGATTGGAGTTAGCAACAGCTCTTACGCATTGAAACTTGAGGATAATAAAATAAAGCTTACTCAAACATCAAGCGGAGTAACAACATTTCCTGTTTATCTCGGCTATGATGCAAACAATGGTACAAATGCACCGGACGGTAGCAGTGCCGAAATAGTTGCGGGCGACAGTGCAACTTTTACAATAAGTGACAGTGTGCCGACAAGAACAGGGTATGATTTTCTTGGTTGGGCGACAGATAAAGATGCAACATCAGCAGAATACCGTTCGGGTGGCAGTATTACAATAAGTTCCAATACAACACTATATGCAGTTTGGAAAAAAATATCGACTTTTGAAACAAATGAATTTACACAACCGCTTACAATAACAGGTTGGACATACGGTGAAACAGCAAATACACCGACAGCAGAAGCAAAATACGGAACAATAAAATATACATATTCAAATACGGCAGACGGAACGTATACCGAAGAAGTTCCGACAGAGGCAGGTACACATTATGTAAAAGCAACAGTCGAAGAAACAGCAGACTATTCGGGACTTGAAAGTAATGCTTTTGAATTTGTGATAGAAAAGAAAACACTTACAAATGACAACATAACAGACATTGCAGATCAAACATATACAGGGGGAGAAATAAAACCTGCTATTGAAGTTAAGGACGGAGATAAAACTCTTGTACTTGATACGGATTATACGGTAACATATGACAACAATACAAAAGCGTCTGATGAGGCAAAAGTTACGGTTGAGATAATTTCAAACAACTATGCCGGAACACTTGAAAAAACATTTACAATATTACCGAAAACAATAAACACAGCAATAACACAACTAACTGCACCTGTTAAAAACGGAGTACCGCAGACAGAAATAGAAACAGACGAATATACAGCAACGGTAGTTTGGTCACCGGGAGTTACAGAAAAGTTTGTATATAATACGGTTTACACAGCAACAATAACAATCACACCGAAAACAAATTATACTGTAAAAGGAATTGCGAAAAACGGTTATACGGTAAGCGGTGCAGAAACAGTCACAAATGAGGCAGATTCCGTAACGGTAAAAGTAGTATATCCTGCAACAGAAAATAAAAACAGTAACGAATTTACACAACCGCTTACAATAACAGGTTGGACATACGGTGAAACAGCAAATACACCGACAGCAGTGGCAAAATACGGAACAATAAAATATACATATTCAAATACGGCAGACGGAACGTATACCGAAGAAGTTCCGACAGAGGCAGGTACACATTATGTAAAAGCAACAGTCGAAGAAACAGCAGACTATTCGGGACTTGAAAGTAATGCTTTTGAATTTGTGATAGAAAAGAAAACACTTACAAATGACAACATAACAGACATTGCAGATCAAACATATACAGGGGGAGAAATAAAACCTGCTATTGAAGTTAAGGACGGAGATAAAACTCTTGTACTTGATACGGATTATACGGTAACATATGACAACAATACAAAAGCGTCTGATGAGGCAAAAGTTACGGTTGAGATAATTTCAAACAACTATGCCGGAACACTTGAAAAAACATTTACAATATTACCGAAAACAATAAATTCAGCAATAACACTGACTGCACCTGTTAAAAATGAAGTACCGCAGACAGAAATAACAACAGACGAATATACAGCAACAGTGTCTTGGTCACCGAAAGTTACAGACAAGTTTGTATATAATACGGTTTACACAGCAACAATAACAATCACACCAAAAGCAAATTATACTGTAAAAGGAATTGCAGAAAACGGTTATACCGTAAACGGTGCACAAACAGTTACAAATGAGGCAGATTCTGCTACAGTAACGGCAGTGTATTCTGCAACGGAAAACAAAAACAGTAACGAATTTACACAACCGCTTGCAATAACAGGTTGGACATACGGTGAAACAGCAAATAAACCAACTGCAAAGGCAAAATACGGAACAATAAAATATACATATTCAAATACGGCAGACGGAACGTATACCGAAGAAGTTCCGACAGAGGCAGGTACACATTATGTAAAAGCAACAGTCGAAGAAACAGCAGACTATTCGGGACTTGAAAGTAATGCAGTTGAATTTACAATATTGCCGAAAACAATAAACACAGCAATAACACAACTAACTGCACCTGTTAAAAATGAAGTACCGCAGACAGAAATAGAAACAGACGAATATACAGCAACGGTAGTTTGGTCACCGGAAGTTGAAGACAAATTCGGATATGATACCGTTTATACGGCAACAATAACAATTACACCGAAAGCAAATTATACTGTAAAAGGAATTGCAGAAAACGGTTATACCGTAAACGGTGCACAAACAGTTACAAATGAGGCAGATTCTGCTATAGTAACGGCAGTGTATTCTGCAACAGGTATTGATGACACAGTTGATACAAATGAATTTACCAAACCGCTTGAAATAGTCGGATGGACATATGGTGACACACCAAATGCACCGACAGCGTCGGTAAAATACGGAACACCTAAATATACATATTCAACGGCGGCAGACGGGGAATATAACGACATTGTTCCGACAGATGCGGGAACATATTATGTAAAAGCAACGGTTGAAGAAACAGATAAGTATACAGGACTTGAAAGTGACGCAGTTGAATTTGTAATAGGAAAGAAAATACTTACAAATGACAACATAACAAAAATAGCAGACCAAACATATACAGGTGAGGAGATTAAACCTGTTATTGAGGTCAAAGATGGGGATAAAGTTCTTGTACTTGATACAGATTATACAGTGGCATATGAAAAAAATATAAAAGCATCTGAAGAGGCAAAAGCTAAAGTTGAGATGATTTCAAATAATTATGAAGGAACACTTGAAAAATTATTTACAATATTGCCGAAAACAATAAATTCTGAAATAATACTGACTGCACCTGTTAAAAACGGAGTACCGCAGACAGAAATGGAAACAAACGAATATACAGCAACGGTAGCTTGGTCGCCGGAAGTTACGGATAAATTCGGATATAGTACGGTTTATACCGCAACAATAACAATTACACCGAAAGCAAATTATACTGTAAAAGGAATTGCAGAAAACGGTTATACCGTAAGCGATGCAGAAACAGTTACAAATGAGGCAGACTCTGCGAGAGTAACTGCTGTATATGCGGCAACCGGCAGTAAGAGCAGTGGCGGCAGCGGCAGTACAAAACGTTATACAGTTTCGTTTAACACAAACGGCGGTAATAAGATAACGAGTCAGACTGTTGCAAAAGATAATTCAGTCAAAGAACCGACTGCTCCGATAAAAGAAAACTTTGAATTTGCGGGATGGTATACTGATAAGGAACTTACAACAAAGTACGATTTTACGGAAAAAGTAACAAAAAGTTTTACACTTTACGCAAAGTGGACTGAACAGAAAAAGGAAAACGGCGGAAGTGGAGATGTCGTAAATAATAATAGCGGAAATGAAAATAAAGAAAGTTCAAATACAATAGTTTTGACAATCGATGAACATGACGCACTCGTTTACGGAACAACAAAGACAAATGATGTTGCTCCAAAGGTTGTGAATGACCGTACAATGTTGCCTGCTCGTTTTGTTGCGGAAAATCTTGGCGCAACAGTTGAATGGGACGGCGAAAAACAACTTGTAACAATCACAGGTAAGAACGAAAAACAAGAGGATGTGACAATTCTTATCACAATCGGCTCGGATTATGCAAAAGTAAACGGTGAGGAAGTTAAACTTGATAGCCCTGCTTTTGTTGAAAACGACCGTACATATACACCGATACGTTTTATCTCGGAAAATTTGGGTGCAACGGTTAAGTGGAATGAAACAGAACAAACTGTTACAATTCAAAGAGTTAAATAAATAAGAAATAGCAGCTGATTTTTCAGCTGCTATTTTAATGTTGAAATATCTTACAATGAATGAGGTGACAATGCAATGTCAAGCACTTGTTGAACAGTGAGTGCTTTTTGTATAAAATAAAAAAAGCGATAACCGAAGTTATCGCTTTAATTGGTGCAGATGAAGGGACTTGAACCCCCACGTCGGTGACACTAGATCCTAAGTCTAGCGCGTCTGCCAATTCCGCCACATCTGCAAACAACATAATATATTATAGCAGTGAAAAGTTGATTTGTCAATACTTTTTTATAAAAAAATTAATTTTTTTATTCTTTCAACATATTATGCGTTTTATCAATGATAAAAGTCATAGCGGACGGCACAACATTTATGACGGTATGTTTAGGATTGCCGCCGTATTCGCCGTCAAGGGTCCATTTAATATTCTCATCACATTCAAATTCAAAATACGAAGATTTTGCAAACAAATATTCATCGCCGGAATTTTCTCCACGCATAAGATTAATAAGAATATTTTGAAATTCGATAAGATTAGTCGGACGTTTAAAAACGAGCATTTCAAACAATCCGTCATTCAAATCTACATTTTTAAGTTGTTTTGTTTTATGCAATCCCGCAACGGAGGTTGCGTTTAAAATCATGCATAGGAATATATCGCCTTCAAATTCGCCGTTATCGTATTTTATTTTAACGTGATAAGACGGAAGGGAAGAAAGCCGTTTCATACCCTCCAAAACATATGCGGTATGACCGAGAATGTTTTTTGCTTCCTGCGGTGTATCATAAGGAACATCGGTAAATGCACCGAATGCGGCAACATAGTTAAAAGTCGTACTGTTAAACTTACCGATATCGCATTTAAACGGAACGCCGTTTATGGCAATATCGGACGACTTCGCTATACTTTTCGGCAATTCAAGAGTAGAGGCAAAGTCATTTGTTGTGCCTGTTGGGATATATCCAAGACAAGGTCTTTTGTCGGCGTCAAATTCCATAAGTCCTTTTACTGCTTCATTTAAAGTACCATCGCCGCCTGATACAACGATTCTGTCAAAATTATCACCGTTATTTTTTATATAATTATATGCGTCCAAACGTTCTTGAGTCGGACGGACTGTAATATCATATTCGGCTTTGGCAAATTTATCGAGAATATCAAGAAGATGATTTTTTATTTGCCCTTTACCCGAATGTGGATTAAAAATAAAAAGCATTTTCTTTGTCATAGAAATCACCTCAAACTTTTAAGTATTTTATAGATAAATTATACCTTTCTAAAAGAAAATAGTCAAGAAAATACTTGCCATTAATGTAGTTTGCGTGTATAATATTACTATTATACAACAAATAGGAGGGGAAATAATTGCATATAGTAAAGGAAAAGAGATTTTATATTAATCTGCTCACAATAACAATACCGATTGCACTGCAAAATCTTATCAGTTTTGCGACAAGTATGATGGATACGATTATGTTGGGACGAGCAGACGATACGGGTGTGTTTTTGTCAGCATCATCGCTTGCAAATCAGCCGTTTTTCATTTTATCGCTTGTCTGTTTCGGCTTGGCGGGTGCATCAACGGTACTTAGTGCGCAATATTGGGGAAAACGTGATACTGCGTCAATACGGTCGATTTATTCGATTATATTAAAAGTTGCGTTTGTCATTTCAACATTTATGGCACTTGCGGTACTTATATTTCCGCAAGCCGTGATGGGGATATATTCAAACAATGATGAAATAATTGCGGCAGGAATATCATATCTGCGTATTATCGGTTTTGCATATATTTTGTTTGGTCTAAGCAATACGATGATATGCTGTATAAGAAGTATAGAGCTTGTGAAAATATCTGTTGTGGTAAATATTACATCGTTCTGTACAAACGTATTTTTGAATTGGGTGCTTATTTTCGGTAATCTCGGAGCACCGGCGCTGGGTATTCGCGGTGCGGCGATTGCAACGCTCACAGCAAGAATACTTGAATTTTTGATAGTAAGTATATACATTTTCTGCATTGACAAACGTCTTAATTTTAAACCTAAGCATTTGTTCTTGTTTGACAAGATATTTGCGCTTGACTTGTTTCAACACGGATTGCCTGTATTTATAAATGAAGTTATGTGGTCGCTCGGTGTATCGGCACAAGCGGCAATACTCGGACACATTAAATATTCAGCCGGTGACCCCGTTGCAGCCAATTCAATCGCGTCAATGGTGCAACAGCTTTCAACGGTTGTTATATTCGGTATCGCTAATGCAGCAGGAATTATAATAGGTAAATCTATCGGTTCGGGAAAAATCGAAAGGGCAAAGGTTGAAGCAAAAACATTAAAATATTTAAGCTATGTTATCGGCGTTATTGCCTGCGGAGTTATATTGCTTTTGAAGAATTTTGTTATCAATTTCTACACAATTCCGCCCGAAACAAGGGCACTTGCAAATGAATTGATGGTAACGATTGCGTTCATAACTATATTTGTATCGGTTTCATCTGTTACGATTGTCGGAATACTTCGCGGCGGAGGAGATACAAGATTTTGTATGTTTGCGGAAATTATTACGCTTTGGTGTGTTGCAACACCGCTTGCACTGATAGGTTCACTTTTAAGGTTGCCTGTACCGCTTGTACTGATTTTGATGAAAAGTGATGAGCCGTTAAAAAGTTTGGTGGCGGTCATTCGTATAAATAAAAATAAATGGATAAAATCGCTTGCAAGAGATTTTAACAGGGAGGAAGTATAATGAGAATACTCGGAATAGATTACGGTGACGCAAGAGTGGGAATTGCGGTAAGTGATTTGCTCGGCTTTATGGCACAAGGCGTAAGAACGATAAAAAACAGAGGTACCGAAAAATTACTGACCGAATTAAAGGAAATACTTGACGAATACAAACCCGAAAAAATAGTTATCGGTCTGCCGAAAAATATGGACGGAAGTGAGGGCTTTCGTGTTGACGCAACGCACGAATTTGCCGACGCACTTAAAACAATATATGACGGCGAAATTATATTTTGGGATGAAAGACTTTCGTCTGTCGGTGCGGCAAGGTTTCTGAATGAAACAAATACACGCGGAAAAAAACGAAAAGATGTATTGGATACCGTTGCGGCGTGCATAATACTTGACGGATATTTAAGTTCGCAAAAAAATAAATAGATTGACATTTCAAGTGGTATATATTACAATATAAATAGTTAAAATAAATAACGGAAAGAGAAAGGAATTTTTATAATGGAAAATAACATAATAATGCTTGAAGACGAACACGGTTGTATGATTGAATTTGAAACAATCGATGTATTTGAATTTGAAGGTGTAACATATTTCGCACTTCTTGAAGTTCTTCCTGAAGGTCAGGAAAATGATGAAGTTCTTATTATGCAGGTTGAGGGTGACGTTGAGTCAGAAGAGGCTGAGCTTGTAATGGTTGAGGATGAGGCAAAACTTGAGGCTGCATTTAATGAATTTTTAAGACGTGATGAGGAAATGGCAAACGAAGAATAATATCGGCAAAACCATAGAGGTAATGTCAAAATAATTCGTTTTGTAAGTTTTTTTGAAAAACTATAAATTTCCTATTGAAATTTTGTTCATTATGTGCTATTATAATAATAGAAAAACAAAATAGCTAATTACCCTGAGATTTCGCGTTAAAAAGTCTTTTTTTTACCAACACTTCTTAAAAGGGATATTATCTCCGTTTATGGCGTATACGCCTCCGTTCCTTCGGGAATGCCAGTGGACATATAAAGTAAACGGGATTTAGCCCACCTGCATGAGCAGGTAGAAACTCGACTTTAACTGACGGTTATTTTGGGGTTTTTTTATTGCCTGTTTTTTTATTGACAATACAATATTGAAATGATATAATTAAATATGTATATTTATGATAAAAATTACTTCGGAGGATATTAATGATAACAGGAAAACAAAGAGCGTATTTAAGAAAAATGGCGCATCAGCTTGAACCTATATTCCAAATAGGCAAAGAAGGTGTTACCGACGCATTTATTGACGGACTTAACAAAGCACTTACAAAACGTGAAATTTTAAAGGTGCATATACTTGAAACTGCAATGCTTGATACTCGCGACACCTGCAATTACGTTGCGGAACGCCTTGGAGCGGAGCCGGTGCAGGCAATCGGAAATAAGTTTATAATTTATCGTAAATCCGATGAAGAAAAATACAGAAAAATCGAGTTGCCGAGGAAATGAAAATAGGAATAATGGGCGGTACGTTCAATCCTATCCATAACGCACATCTCTTAATTGCGGAAATGGCAAGGGAGGAATACGGACTTGACCGTGTGATATTTATAACGGACGGCAATCCGCCTCATAAGAGTGCAAACGTTACGGCAAAACAACGCTTTGAAATGACGCATATTGCAATAGCGGATAACAGTGCTTTTGAGGAGGACGATTTTGAAATTAATCGCAGTGAAAAATCGTATACGGTAAACACGCTTGGATATTTAAAAGAAAAATATCCGAATGACGATTTGTTTTTTATAATCGGTGAAGATTCGCTTAATGATTTTGATAAGTGGTACAAGCCTGATAAAATACTTGAAATGTGTTCGCTGCTTGTATTCCCGAGAAAATCGCTAAAGTCGCTTACGGAAACGATAAAGGCCGTAAAAGAAAAAATGAACGGTCGGATATTTCCTGTATCAGCACCGGTTTTCAGAATATCTTCAACGGATATAAGAAACAGAGTGAAAAACGGTCAGACGGTAAGATATATGCTGCCTGAAAATGTTAGGGATTATATAAATAAGTATCATCTTTATAAGGAAAACGAAAATGATAGATAATTACAAGGATAAATTAAAGAGTACGCTAAGCGAAAAACGATATAAGCACAGCCTTGGAGTGTGTGACGAGGCGGTAAAGCTTGCCGAAAAGTACGGTGCAGACACCGAAAAGGCATATACAGCCGGAATTTTGCACGATTGTGCAAAGGGTTATGACACAGACGAACAGATAAAACTTTGTCAAAAGTACGGTGTTGTGCTTGATGATATAACGCTTGCGTGTAAGCCTGTCATTCACGCACCGCTCGGTGCAAAAATTGCAAATGCTGAGTACGGAGTGAACGACAAAGACGTGCTTGACGCGATAATGTGCCACACGGTCGCAAAGGAAAATATGTCGCTTTTGGATAAGATAATCTATATTGCGGATATGATTGAGCCTATGCGTGATTTTGACGGAGTGGACGAGCTTAGAAAAGCAGCGTACGAAAATATTGATAAGGCATTTATTCTTGGACTTAAACAAAGCATTGTATTTAATGCACAGAAAAATAAAATAATACACCCTAATACATTATCGGCATGGAATTATATGCTGATGAACGGAAAATAAAAGGAGGGACACTAAATGACTAAGGTTGAAATTATTCAAAAGGCACTTGAAGATAAGAAAGCGACAAATATAGAAGTGCTTGACGTTGCAGAACAGACATCTCTTGCGGATTACTTTGTTGTTGCGTCTTGTCAGTCAACGGTACAGGTAAGAGCGTGTGTTGATGAAATTGAAGAAAAGCTTGAAGAGGCAGGCTTTGAGATAAATCATAAAGAGGGTTACAGAGGCGGTAGCTGGATTTTGGTTGACTGCGGTGACGTAATCGTTCACGTTATGCAGCACGAAATGCGTGAATTTTATGCTATCGAACGTCTTTGGGACGACGTCGGTAACGTAGACGAATCAGAAGAAGAATAAATTTTAAAGGAGCAAATATACAAATGGAGAGTTACAACTTTAAAGCTATTGAAAAAAAATGGCAGGATAAGTGGGAAGAAACAGGTGCATTCCACGCTGAAACAAACAGCAAAAAGCCTAAATTTTATACAATGATAGAGTTCCCGTATCCGTCAGGTGCGGGCTTGCACGTAGGTCACCCGAGAAGTTATACGGCACTTGATATTATTGCAAGAAAGCGTCGTATGGAGGGTTACAACGTACTTTATCCGATAGGCTGGGACGCATTCGGTCTTCCGACTGAAAACTTTGCTATTAAAAATAAGGTACACCCGAAAATCGTAACGGCAAAGAATATTGCTAACTTTACACGTCAACTTAAAATGCTTGGTTTCTCATTCGACTGGTCAAGAGAAATCAACACAACCGATCCGAGCTATTATAAATGGACACAGTGGATATTCTTACAGCTTTTTAAGCACGGACTTGCATATAAGCAGGAAATGCCGATTAACTGGTGTACCGGCTGTAAAGTAGGACTTTCAAACGAAGAAGTTGTAAACGGTGTTTGCGAAAGATGCGGAAGCGAAGTTGTTCAAAAGAGAAAGAGTCAATGGATGCTTAAAATCACCGAGTACGCACAACGTCTTATTGATGACCTTGATGATGTAAATTATCTTGAAAAGATTAAAACACAGCAGAAAAACTGGATAGGCAGAAGTGAGGGCGCGGAGGTTAAGTTTAAACTTTCAACAGGCGATGAAATGATTGTTTACACAACACGTGCGGATACACTTTTCGGTGCGACTTATACAGTTATGTCACCTGAACATCCGCTTATCGAAAAGATGAAAGATTCAATTACAAATTATGACGAAGTGCTTGCATATAAGACAGAGGCGGCAAAGAAGTCTGAATTTGAAAGAACAGAACTTGCAAAGGAAAAGACAGGTGTTAAACTTGAGGGAATTTATGCGGTAAATCCTGCAAACGGTGCAAAACTTCCTGTATTCATTTCTGACTATGTACTTGTAACTTACGGTACAGGTGCAATTATGGCAGTTCCTGCACACGACAGCCGTGACTGGGATTTCGCAAAGAAATTCAATCTTCCTATTATCGAAGTTGTTTCAGGCGGTAAGAACGTGCAAGAAGAGGCTTATACAGATGTATACAAGGGCAATATGGTAAATTCCGAGTTCTTAAACGGCTTGCCGGTAAAAGAGGCTATTCCTACAATGATTGAATGGCTTGAAAAGCAAGGTCTTGGAAAGAGAAAAGTAAACTTCAAACTTCGTGACTGGGTATTCTCACGTCAACGTTATTGGGGTGAACCTATTCCTCTTGTACATTGTGATAAGTGCGGTTGGGTGCCTATTCCTGAAAGTGAACTTCCTTTGGAACTTCCTGAAATTGAAACATTTGAACCGGGTGAAAACGGTGAATCACCGCTTGCAAAAGCATATGATTGGATTGAAACAACTTGTCCGTGCTGCGGCGGTAAGGCACAAAGAGAAACAGATACAATGCCACAGTGGGCAGGTTCAAGCTGGTACTTCCTAAGATATATGGATCCGCATAATGACGAGGCACTTGCGTCAAAAGAGGCGTTGGAATATTGGTCACCTGTCGATTGGTATAACGGCGGTATGGAGCATACAACACTTCACCTTTTGTATTCACGTTTCTGGCATAAGTTCCTATATGATATAGGTGTAGTTCCTACAAAAGAACCGTATATGAAACGTACTTCACACGGTATGATTCTTGGTGAGAACAATGAAAAGATGTCTAAGTCAAGAGGTAATGTTGTAAATCCTGATGAAGTTGTAGAAGAATTCGGTGCGGACGCATTCAGAACATATGAAATGTTCATCGGTGCATTCGATCAGTCAACTCCATGGTCACAGCAAGGTTTGAAAGGCTGTTATAAGTTCCTTGAAAGAGTATGGAACTTACAGTCAATCGTAAATGACGAAGAAGGTTACAGTGCAGACCTTGAAAAGAATATGAATAAGGCTATAAAGAAAGTCGGCGAGGACTTTGAGAGAATGAAGTTCAATACGGCTATTGCAACTATGATGAGTCTTGTAAATGATTTTTCAAAGAAAGGCAGTGTAACAAAGGGCGAATATAAGACGCTTATTACACTTCTAAACCCTGTTGCGCCTCATATGACAGAAGAATTGTGGCTGACTTACGGTAACGGCGAACTTCTTTCACTTCAGCCATGGCCGAAATATGACGAGGGCAAGACTGTTGATGATGAAATTGAAATCGTTGTACAGATTAATGGTAAAATTAAGGATAAACTTATGATTCCGGCAGGTCTTGATAAGGACGGCACACAAGAGGCGGCAATGAATACCGAAAAGATAAAAGGACTTATCGAGGGTAAGAATGTTGTCAAGGTGATTGCAGTACCGGGTAAACTTGTTAATATAGTTGTAAAATAACAGAGAACATGGAGAGTGTTGCATCGCAACACTCTCTTTTAAGGAGTAAATATGGATAGTTTAATTTACAGTCTTAATGCGACACTTCCCGTATTCCTTGTTATAGTGGTCGGATACGTTCTGAAACAGATAGGAATTCTAAATGACGGATTTGTTAAGACGGCGAATAAGTTTAACTTTGTTGTGACGTTGCCGGTGCTGTTGTTTGTTGACTTGTCAACTACCGATATAATCGGCGATTTTGATATTACATATGTTTTGTATTGTGCATTGGTTACGACAGTGGCATTTTTCGGATTGTGGATTGCGGCAAAGTTTTTGATTAAAGATAAAAAGATAGTGGGTGAGTTTGTACAAGCCGGTTATCGTAGCAGTGCGGCGATATTGGGTGTTGCGTTTATTCAAAATATATACGGCGACAGCGGAATGGCGCCTGTTATGATTATCGGCTGTGTACCGCTTTTCAATATATTTGCGGTGCTTGTTTTGACTTTTGAGGGGGAAAAGGACGGCGACGGCAAAGGCAATATTATAAATTCACTTATTAATATTGTTAAAAATCCTATTATAATAGGTATTGTTTTGGGTGTTGCGGCGTCACTTTTGAAAATTGATTTTCCCGAAATAATTGATAAAACATTAGCATCGCTTGCAAAAATGGCATCACCGCTTGCACTTATAACAATCGGTGCGGGCTTTGAGGGACGAAAAGCGATAGCGAAAATTAAGCCGACAATAGCGGCAACTATGATTAAACTTGTTGTTCTGCCGGCGGTATTTTTGCCGATAGCAATAAAGCTCGGTTTCCGTGACCAAGCACTTGTTGCACTTATTATAATGCTTGGCTCACCGACAACTCCGTCAAGCTATATTATGGCTAAAAATATGGGGCACGAGGGTGTGCTTACATCAAGCGTGGTCGTTGCAACGACGCTTATGTCGTCATTGTGCCTTACATTTTGGATTTTTGTTGCGAGGTACTTCGGATATATAATATAAAGAGAACGGCAGGCGACAACTTGTCGCCTGCCCCAAAAATCACATCTTACGATGTAATTTTTGAGTATTTTCAGAGAAAAAATCATAAAGTTCCTCCAAAGTCGAAACTTTAGATTTTAAGCCATTTCTGCCGCACAGGTCGCCAGAAATGATTTTCAATGAGGTTAGCACCTCAAACACCATAAAATAAAGTAGACAAAACCATTATGGTTTTGTCTGCAATTTGAGATGGCTACATATTCGTAGTCATTTTTTTTATTAACAAAATATTCATAAATAAAATTCTTCCTTTAAGGTTTATTTAAGAAACTAAATGTATAATGAAATCAACATAAAGGAAAGGGGTAATAAAAATGAATATCGGATTAAAGAAAAAGATAATAAGTATAGCAGCAGTAGTTGCAATTACCGCAACAATCGGCAGCGGATGTGTTTTGGCAAAAAGCAATGATATTACGGTTACATATGACGGTGAAAATATCAGCTTTGACGTTCAGCCTGAAATCGTAGATGACAGAGTAATGGTTCCTATGCGTACCATATTTGAAACATTCGGTGCAAAGGTTAAATGGGACAGCGACACACAGACGATAACCGCAAAGAAAAAGTCAAAGACTATACAAATGACTATCGGCAGCAGTGATATGACTAAGAATGACGAAACATATTCATTTGATGTTTCACCTATAATCGAGGACGGAAGAACACTTGTTCCGATTCGTGCAATAAGCGATATGCTCGGACTTGATGTTGAGTGGAACGAAAAGAACAACACAGTTACAATAACCACTCCGCAAGATGATGAGGACGAGTCTTGGAAAAACAACACAGGAACGGTTGATCTTGACAATGTTGAAGTTACAGGTGACGGTATAAGCGTATCGGATAACATTATAACAATTTCAAAGGGCGGTGACTTTGAAGTCACAGGCACACTTGATGACGGTCAAATTGTTATTGACACCGAAGAAAAAGTTAAACTTCGTTTGTCGGGTATGAGTCTTACAAATAAAAACGGCTCGGCTGTATATGTAAAGAATGCCGACAAGGCTTATATCACTTTGACGGACAATACCGAAAATACTTTGACGGACGGAGAAAATTACACAAGCGGTGATGAAAATGAAAAAGGCTGTATAACATCAAGAGATAATCTTGAAATTAAGGGCAGTGGCTCACTTAGCGTAAACGGAAATTATAATCACGGTATTTTCAGCAGTAACAGCATTGAAATCGGTAACGGAAATATTACCGTAAATGCAAAAAATGACGGTATTCATGCAAATGACACACTTGCGATAAGCGGAGGTACTGTAAATGTTACTGCAGAGGGTGACGGAATTCAAGCAGAAGAAATACTTGATATATCGGACGGTGAAGTGAATGTTACGACAACAGGCGAGGTTAAGGCAAGTACATCTAATGACTTCGGCGGTCGAGGTGAAATGAAAGATTTGTCACAAATGACAGATGATGAAATTCAATCAATGCGTGAACAAATGAATAATAATCAATTTACGCAAACAGAAGAAAGTGACGACAGTGAAGATACTTCAAGCAAAGGTATAAAAGCGGATTGGATGCTTGATATATCGGGCGGTGAAGTTACAGTTAATTCAACAGACCATGCTATTCATTGTACGTCTGATATAAATATTACGGGCGGTACACTTAATTTATCGTCGGAGAGTAAAAAAGGTATATCAGGTCATGGTGATGTAACGATTGATGACGGTGATATAACGATAACAAAATCAACCGAGGGTATTGAAAGTAAGGAGATTTTGACGATAAACGGCGGTAATATTGACATAACTGCAAGTGATGACGGATTTAATTCAGGCGGTACAGGTGCAAATCAAAACGGCGGTTTCGGCGGCGGTACTAATATGCAAGGCGGTCAGCAGGGCGGCAGAGGTCAAATTGGCAGACGAAACAGTAACGGACAGGGCGGTAATCAAATGACACCGCCTGAAATGCCAAGCGACCAAAACGGCGGACAAATGATACCTCCGGAAATGTCAAACGGACAGGACGGTAATCAAATGACACCGCCGGATATGTCAAGCGACCAGAACGGTAGTCAAATGACACCGCCGGATATGTCAAGCGACCAAAACGGCGGACAAATGACACCGCCGAATATGCAACAAGCCGAGGGTAATGAACAGGACAGTGAACATCATATCCAAATCAACGGCGGTAATATTAAAATAGTTGCCGATGCAGACGGTATTGATTCAAACGGTTCATTGTTCATCAATGGCGGTACTGTTACGGTTGACGCACAGGCAACGGGTGCAGAAAGTGCTTTTGATACAGACGGTGCGTTTATAGTAAACGGCGGTACAATTATAGGTGTAAGCGGCAGCGGTATGGATGAGAATCCGAACAGTTACTCTGCTCAAAACGTAATTTTGGCATACACAACTTCACAGATTTCCGCGGGTGATGAAGTTAAGATAACTGATTCAAACGGTAAGACAATCGCTGAGTATACAGCCGTTAAAGGCGGAAGTAAGATTGTGTACTCATCGGATAAACTTAAAACAGGTGAAATGTATACGGTTTACGCAAGCGGTGAAGAAGTCGGAAGTGCCGAAATTGAAAGCAGTATAACGAAGATAGGAACAAAGTCAAATTCGGGTTTCGGCGGTAGTCACAGACAAAAAACAACGGATAACACAACCGACACAAGTGCAACAAATTAATAAATAAGGCAAGCCATATCGGCTTGCCTTAACGTGTTGGAATGTGAAAAAGGACGCCGAATAACAGCCATCACTCCGACACTGCGTGCTACCTCTCCTCAAGGAGAGGTATTAGTAAGGCTCCCATAGAGGGGAGCTGTCGACATAGTCGACTGATGGGGTGGTAGAGGAACAGAAAAAGGGCGACCAATGATCGCCCTTCCGCAAAATAAAACATCATTCCACAAATTTAAAATTAATAACATCGAAAAGTCCCGAATCGGTAATACGAACTTCGGGGATTACAGGTAGCGGCAAAAATGCAAGTGACAAAAACGGATCGATTTTATCTGTTATATTAAGCACTTTTGCGGCACTGTAAAGGTTATCGTGTTCTCTTGTAACTTCATCGGCTGATTTTAAGGACATAAGTCCCGCAATATCAAGAGTCATTGATGCGATAACTTTACCCTCTGAACAAACTGCAATACCGCCGCTTGTACCGAGAGTATTTACGGCAAGTGCCATATCGCTGTCGTTATCGCCGATAACGATTACATTATGGCTGTCGTGACCGATAGAAGTGGCGATAGCACCGTTTGTAATTCCGTAATTGGTTACAAATCCGATACCCTTTGTACCTAAATTATGATGACGTTCGATAACGCATACTTTAGAAAGGCTGTCGGAATACGATACAGTAACCTTTTTTGTGATAATACTTTCGGGTATAAGTTCGATAGCGTCAAATTTGTCTTTAACATCAGTCTTGAAGAAGTCGGCTGATATTTTCGGCAGATGAACAGTATTTGTAACTTTTGAATTGTCAACTGTTTCGCATTCAAACAATGCTTTACCGTTTTCACATACAAGTTTGCCGTTTTTGTAGACTTGTGATATTGAACTTAAATTCAAATCATCGGCAACGACAATATCGGCAACGTATGACGGAGCGATTGCCCCTTTATTCTTCATACCGTAGATTTCACAAGCGTTAAGCGTTGCCATGATGATTGCGTCAATATTGTTAAGACCGAGTGAAACGGCTTTTCTGATACAGTGGTCAATACTGCCGTCACGAATAATTTCGCCGACAAATCTGTCATCGGTACAAAACGCACAACGTCTTAACGTGTAAGGGGTTACACCCTTGATAAGTTTTGCAACGTCAAGCGAAAGCGTACCCTCACGAAGAAGAATATACATACCTTTGCTTATCTTTTCGGTCATTTCTTCAACGACACTGCATTCGTGGTCGGTTTTTATACCGACACTTGCATATGCGTCAAGCTCATGACCCGAAAGCAAAGGTGCGTGACCGTCAATGATGTCAAGACACAGCTTACCGAGTGTTTCATCATCACCTGAAACAATACCGGGATAATTCATCATTTCACCGATACCGAAGAATTTAGGTGCAAGTTTTTGAGTTGTTTTTGCGTCGAGATTAGCACCTGTATGTTCAAAAGGCGTTGCAGGTACACATGACGGCAACATAAGATTTACGTCAAGCGGAATATTTTTCGCAGACTTTAACATAAATTCAAGACCGTCCTCACCGCATACGTTTGTTATTTCGTGAGGATCGGCAATAACGGTTGTAATACCGTGAGGCATAACTGCCTTTGCATATTCGGACGGCTGCGTCATAGATGATTCAATATGAACGTGCGAATCGATAAAACCCGGCATAATATATTTGCCGGAAACGTCTTGTTCGTTTTCACCGCTGTATGAACCGACACCGCAGATAATACCGTCTTTTATAATAACATCGGCTTTAATAACTCTGCCCGAAAAAACATCAACAACGTTTCCTCCTTTAAGTATTAAATCAGGTGCGATACGTTCCATAGCCGTATCAATATATGTTTTTTTCACTTAATATCACCTCGTACAATTATGATATAGTTATTATATACTAAAAGTTAATAATATTCAAATGAAATGTGAATAAAGTGTAAATTCATATTGTATCAAAAGTGTAAATATTGACTTTGAATAATCGTGGTGATAAAATAGCTGAGTAAATTAACAAAATTTAATATTACGGTGTGTGGGGTGATACACGGTGAAAGAAGAAATGTTTCTTCAATGTTGGGAAATCGTAAGCAGGATAAAGCTGTGGTTTCTTTCAAAGTATCCTTTTGAGGAAATGTTAAGGGGCGATTATATGATGTTGAATTTACTTACTCAGTCCGCAAATGACGGAAAAATGATGACGGTCACTATGATGAGTGACATTTTAAAAGTCAGTAAGGCGGCTATTTCTCAAAGCATAAAGGCTTTGAAGAAAAAAACTGGGTTAAAAGTATATCGGATACAACCGATAAGCGTAAGAGTTATATAGTTCTTACTGACGAGGGCAGAAAAGCATATGATAATCAAAGGAAAGTTATAATCAGAAACTTACAGGAATGTTTCAGAGATGTAGATGAAGCAGACCTTAAAATGTTTTGTGATAAATTAACTAAAGTCGCAGAGCAGATAAGTTAAAAATATAAAGGTGCAGGAGGCAAGAAATATGGGAGATTTTACTTCTGAAAAGGAGCAAAAGCTTTTGGAAAGTGAAGCAGAAGTATCTAACACAGAAGATACAAATGCAGACGAACTCACTTTTGAAGAAACATCCGGATTTTCAGATGATGATGACGACAGTGAGGAAGAAGAAAAGAAACCGAAAAAGAAATTCATTGGATATGACAAGCAAAACAAGAAGTTCTTTATCGGTAAGTTTAAGATAGGCAAGAAATTGCTTATAATTATTCTTGTAATAGCAATACTTGCAGGCATATGTTCGGGACTTATTATAAAGTCCAAAAACAACAGTGCCGTAAAAGTTATGTATACCGATTCTCCGGTTGAACGCCGAACAATCACTAATACAATCACAGGTTCATCATCTATCAAACCGAATGATTCGTATAACGTAACGACAATCAAGTCGGGCGATATAACAAGTGATACATTCAAAGAGGGTGACGTTGTTAAGAAAGGTGATAAGCTTTATCAATTTGAGGACAGCGACGCTCAAAATTCTTTGAGTACGGCAAAAAATGCACTTGCAAAAGCGCAACAGGCATATGTTGACGCGGTAAAGCAAAAGGCACAGACCGTTTCTTCAAACAATATCGGTACAAAGTCTGCACAAAATGCAGTGACAAAGGCATTAAATTCGCTTAACGATACTAAAAACAATCAATACATACAGTCAAATTCAGCAGGTAAAGTTAAAGAATTATCCGTAAAAGAAGGTGACCATATCAATGCCGGCGCAGCGGTTGCAACATTGTATGACGATTCTTATATGAAACTGAGAATACCGTTTAATGAAGTTGATGCCGAAAGTATTCAGACAGGCGCAGTCGCAACAGTATCTGTTATAGGTTCGGGCGATACGATTTACGGAACTGTTAAAGAAAAATCATCGTCAGCCGTTTCAACAGACGCACACGCTAAAGTTGTGTATGTAACGGTTGAAGTCACAAATCCGGGCGCACTTACAACAAATGATTACGGCAGTGCGGAAATAAACGGAGTTGCTTGCGCAAATACGGCACAATTTGAATATGTAAGCGAGGGAACAATCACATCAACGGCATCAGGCACACTTGAAAATCTTAATATTGCGGTAGGAGATTCTGTTTACAGCGGTCAAAAAGTCGGATATGTTAAGTATGATAATCAAAACTCGACAATGAGCAATGCACAGCTTTCATATAATGATGCGGTTTTGGCACTTGAAAAGCAAGTATTGCAAAACGATACTTTCTCACAGGATTCAAGCATAAAGAACGCACAGCTTGCACTTGACGATGCCGAACTTGGTATTGAAAAAGCACAGGACGCAGTTGACGATTATGTTGTAGAAGCTCCGATTGAGGGTACAGTCGTTAAGAAAAACTCAAAAGCAGGCGATACGATAGATTCTTCAAATGCAACAGATCCGCTTTGTGTAATTTATGATTTGTCAAGCGTTAAAATCTCTATTGATGTTGATGAAACGGAAATAGCACTTATTAAGACAGGTCAAAAAGCTACTGTAACGGCAGATGCGGTAGAGGGTGAATTTGAAGGTGTGGTTACAAAAGTTCCTGTAGACGGTGTAAACGAAAACGGTGTAACAACATACACTATCGAAATTCAAATAGAAAATTACGGTGATTTGTTGCCGGGTATGAATGTTGACGCCGAAATTGTTGTTGAAGAGGCTGACAATGTAATTGCAGTACCTGTAAACAGTGTAAACAGAGGCAATATTGTATTTGTAAAGGACGACGGAACAACTCACGAAAATGATGTTACGGATATTATAAAGGGTAATAAAGATAAATCGGGTAAAACGGACGATAAGAAGAAAGCCGATGATAAGTACGATAAGCCGCAGTCAAGCGGTATGCCGGTTGTAAGCGTCGATACACCGAACGGTGATAAATCGGATGAAATTTCGGTGACTAAAGAAAGTGTACCTACTAATATAGATGTACCTGACGGTTACCGTGCAATTCAGGTTGAAACAGGAATTAACGATAAAGACTATATCGAAATCAAGTCAGGTTTAACAGAAAAAGACCAGGTAAGAACGCTTGACACAGAATCGTCAAGTGCGAATGCGTCATTCGGTGATCCAAATGCTCAAGATATGTATGTAGTTCCTAATGGCAATATGGGCGGAATGTCCGGCGGCGGAATGTCAGGCGGCGGAGTCATAATGCCAGGCGGCGGAGGTATGTCCGGCGGCGGTGGCGGAATGCCGGGCGGCGGAGGTATGTCCGGCGGCGGTGGCGGAATGCCGGGCGGAAGATAAAGCGGAGGTGAAGTAAAATGCCTCCATTGGTAGAAATGAAAGATGTTTATAAGATTTATCATATGGGTGATACGGAAGTTCACGCACTTGACGGAATATCTCTTACTATAAACAAAGGCGAATTTGTTGCGATAGTAGGTCAGTCGGGTAGTGGTAAATCTACTTGTATGAATATTATAGGTTGCCTTGACGTGGCAACAAAGGGTGTTTACAGATTAAACGGCAGAGAAATTAATAATTACAGTCAAGATGAATTGTCTGACGTAAGAAATAAAATGCTTGGTTTTATATTTCAGCAATATAACCTATTGCCGAAATTAACCGTATTGGAAAATGTTGAACTTCCGCTTTTGTATGCGGGACTTAGCGATGCGGAACAAGAGAAAAGAGCACTTGCTTCACTTGACAGAGTAGGACTTAAATCAAAAGCGAAAAACCATCCGGCACAGCTTTCGGGCGGTCAGCAACAGAGAGTGTCAATAGCAAGAGCTTTGGCGGGTGATCCGTCGGTAATCCTTGCCGATGAGCCTACAGGCGCGCTTGACTCGCGTACAGGTCGTGAAGTAATGCTGTTTTTGCAGAAACTTAATGCGGAGGGTAATACGATTATTCTTATCACTCACGATAACTCGATAGCGGCGAAAGCAAAACGTATCATTCGTATAACAGACGGACGTATCGTTTATGACGGTCCGGCAGAGGGTGACGTAACAGTAATGAATCAGCACGGTGCCGGCGAAGATGCTCCCGAAGATGAAAGAGCAAAGGGGGCGACTTGATTATGAGTATTTGGAAATGTTTTCAAATGGCAATGTCAAGTATTGTCGGCAACAAAATGCGTTCAATACTTACAATGCTCGGTATTATAATCGGTATTACGGCGGTTATTGCGCTTGTAAGTCTTATGTCGGGAATGACATCGGAAATAACGGAAACATTTGAAGAAATGGGTATTGAATCAATCAATGTTTCAATTCAAGACCGTTCCGCGACAAAGGAAGTAAAGCCTGAAGAAATGGAACAGCTTGCGGAAGAACATTCCGATATTATTGCAGGTCAGTCACCGACAGTTTCAATGCCTGCATTTATAAAAAACGGCAGTGATACAATTTCAACACAGGCAACAGGTGTAAACGAATACTATCTCGGAATGAAAAAGTATAATATTACATACGGACGTGAGCTTACATATGTTGACGTTGAGAGAAAGCAGAAAGTCTGCGTTATCGGTACTTATATAGCAAAAGAAGTTTTCGGCGGTGATGCACTCGGTAAGTCTATTCAAATAACGGGTACGCCGTATGAAGTTGTCGGAATACTTGAAGAACAGGACGACTCGACAGAAAATTCTTCGGATAACTGTGTGTATATACCGTACACTTTGGCGTCATACACAAACCGTACATCAACCGTAAGCAGCTATGTTGTCTATGCGGTTGACCAGGAAAAGGTAGAAGAGGCGGTTTTGCTTTTAGAAGCACTTTGTGATAAAGATATAGGCGACAGTGATTACTATACTGTAACGTCAATGAAGTCTATGGCAGACAGTGTAACCGATATTCTTGATAAAATGGAACTTATGCTTATCGCAATCGCAGCTATATCGCTTGTTGTTGCCGGTATCGGTATTATGAATATTATGCTTGTGTCGGTTACGGAACGTACAAGGGAAATAGGTATCAGAAAATCGCTTGGTGCAAAGCAGAAAGATATACTTTCTCAATTCGTTATTGAGGCGGGTATGCTTAGTTGTTTGGGCGGTGTAATCGGTATTATTGTAGGCTCGCTTTTGGCAATACTGGCAGGTAAACTTTTGGGGATGGATATATTACCGACCCCGACATCTATTGTAGTATCGTTTACGGTTTCGGCGATGATAGGTGTGTTCTTCGGCTATATGCCTGCTAAAAAAGCTGCCAAATTAAATCCGATAGATGCGTTACGTTATGATTAATCGTCCGGATTAAATTGCCCACAGCACATTTTTTTGCTCGGGGCAGTACAAACGTACGGCACCGCTCGCTGCAAAAACGCACTGTGAACAATTTTCTCTCGGACTGAGATTTTCTTGATTTTATAGTATGTACGATAATATTGCACGGAAAGGAAGTAAGTTATGAAGAAAATAATTTCTTTTGTTTTGGCGGCGGCTATGTCATTATCGACTTTGCCTGTATTGGCAGACTGGAACAATGACGAAGATATTATGTCGCTTTTGTCGGAACTTAATATAATGGTCGGCGATGATGACGGCAATTTAAGACTTGATGACAATGTATCAAGAGCGGAATTTGCAAAAATTGCAGTAGCGTCATCAAGCTACAAAGATACAGTAGCAACAGGTTTAAAAGTATCACCTTTTAAAGATGTTACATATACTCACTGGTCAGCACCTTACATAAAGGCCGCTGTATCAGCCGGAATTGCGGAGGGATATGTTGATTCAACATTCAGACCTGACAATACGGTATCATATGAAGAGGCACTTACAATGGTATTAAAGGTGCTTGGATACACAACACAGGATTTCGGCGATTCATGGCCTTACGGTCAAATGGGGCTTGCAAACAGTCTTGAAATTACAAAAAACGTAAATGCCGAGCAAGGCGAGGCACTTACAAGACGTCAGGTTGCAAGACTTATTTACAATACACTTGACACAAAAATCAAAGATAATCAAAGCAAACTTATAACTTCAGTGTTTGACAGTAAAGTTATTGAGGGTGTTACGATTATTGCGTCACACAACGAGGACAGCTCACTTGGTACTGACAAAATCTATACAACAGCCGGAACATTTGAATTTGACGGTAATTTCAACAGCGATTATGTCGGCAGAAAAGGCGATATTGTCGTAAAGAACGATGAAGATTTTGTGTCATTTACACCGCGTGACCAGCGAGTTGAAGAATACACCGTTTCAAACGTAATCGGTTCCGATATAATTCTTGACGGCGATATGTATAACATTAATTCAAACACAACTACATATTACAAGTCACAGGCACTTACATACGAAAATGCCGCAATGCAAGCCGAAAAAGGCGATACATTCAAGCTGTTTAAAAATTCAAACGGTTCTGTTGACTATGCAATGCTTGTTGCAAAAGACAGCGAAACAGGTACGGACAGCTTTGATAAATATGTAATCTATTCACTTCTTTCAGATGCAGTTATATGTTATAAAAACGGCAGTTTTGAACAGATTGATATAACAGACGGCACAACTTGTTACAAAGATAAGAATAAGAGTACATACGGTGCTGTAAAGAATGAAATGGCAATGGGCGACATTCTTTATGTCAAGATGGACGGAAGTAATGTTGATTACGTAAGCTATGAAAAGGGTAATATGGAAGGACCGGTCAAGGTTACAAATTCAAATTGGATCGCGAACTTCGATACAAACGGTTCGACAACAGTAATGAGAAGCGGCAATAAAGTTGACGCGTCAGAAATTCAGCTTAACGATATTATTTACTATTGTAAAGATTTGAATATGGTGCTTGCTTATACGGATAAAGTTACAGGCGTGTACGAAAAGGCGTCACCGACAAAGGATTCGCCGACAAGCGTTACAATTTCGGGTAAAGAGTATTCTGTTGAAAGCGTAGACGCATTTAATGCACTTTCATCAAGCGGAATATTTAAGTACGGTGATACCGTAACACTTCTTCTTGGCAGAAACGGCGAAGTAGCCGGAGTTGTCGGCGGAAGTGAAAGCACATCTTCACACGCAACAGTAGGATTTGTTACGGAAACAGGCAAAAAAGATTTCACAAACCCTGATAATACGGTATATTCAAGTTACTATGCAAAGGTTGTTACACCTGACGGAACAGTAAATGAATATGCGACTTCATCAGATTGCAGTTCGCTTAAATGTGCTGTAGTAAATGTATCATTTACAAACGGTAAAGCAAGTCTTTCAAGAGCAAAGGGGTATGACAACGTAAGCGGTAAGTTTAATTCCGAAAAGAATAAATTTGGCGATTATACCCTTGCAGACGATGTGAAGATTCTTGACACTGCCGGAACTGCAAGCGACGACTTAGCAATGTACACAAGAATTTATCCGCAGCGTCTTGACGGTGTTACGATAAAATCTTCAAGCGTATTGTATTATTCAAAGAATAGAGCCGGTGAGATTGACGAGCTTATATTGAAAGATATAACGGGTGATGCTTATAAGTACGGTGTAATCACTGCTGCTGATTCGACTACTCATACATATACTATTGATATAGACGGTACGCAAAACACATATGCGACTGCATTCTCAACAAATGTAAGAGGTCCGCACAGATTCAGTATGAATCAGACAGGTATTGAAAGTATGCGTCAGCTTTCATCGTATCCAAGCAATATAACTTCGCTTACACGTACAGAGGCGAAAATCAATAATCAAACATATTTGCTTAGTGATAAGGTGATTGTATATCATAAGACAGATGTTAATAAATATCTGAAGATAACGCTTGATGATGCTATAAACGGAAATTATAAGCTTACTGCTTATTACGATAAGGCACAGACATTGGGTGGCAGAATTCGTATAATAATAGCTCAATAAGATGAAAAACAAGCGATGAAAATCGCTTGTTTTTTGCGTAATATTAAAATTTTATAAATTTGACGGCAGATATATTGACATATTAAATGTCAGTGATTATAATAATAGGTAAAGAAGGCTATGTGTAAATTAAAAAAGGCGGTAGAATAAATGAATTCAGTTTTGTATTGTTTGCATAATTTGTCACAAAAATCGCATTTAAGACGTATGGAAAAGTTTACTCAGCACGGTGACACTTCGTGCCTTTTGCATACGATTGCGGTTGCGTATTACAGTATTAAAATTGCCGAGTTTTTCGGTATAAAGTACAAAAAGCGTGACCTTATAAGAGGAGCATTGCTGCACGATTATTTCTTATATGATTGGCATGACGGCGAAAAGGAGAGAAGAATACACGGTTTTACTCATCCTATGACGGCTCTTAGAAATGCTGACAGAGATTTTGATTTGACCGATACAGAACGCGATATTATAAAAAAGCATATGTTCCCGCTTACTGTAATTCCGCCGACTTGCCGAGAAGGGTGGATAGTATGTTTGGCGGATAAATATTGTTCTCTTTATGAAACATTTAAAAAAGAAGCGTACAGAAAGATAAATACAAAGATTATGGGGGACTATGCTGAATTGTATAAGGAGATACAAATGATTTAAACAAGGGGGGGTAAATGATGAGTATTTGCCAATATTTCTTGTGCTTTGCGGTATTTAGCTTTATTGGCTGGGCTTATGAAACGGTATATTACAGCATACAACAAAGAAAATTTGTAAACAGCGGCTTTTTAAGCACTTGCTTTTGCCCTATATACGGCATGGGAGCAATGCTTGATTTGATATTGCTTGGATGGATTGAAAATCCTTTGATACTGTTTTTTGCGGGAATGGTGGTTACCTGCTCGCTTGAATATTTTGTATCGTGGCTTTTGGAAACGCTGTTTCATAAAAGATGGTGGGATTATACAGGTTGGCCCGGTAATATAAACGGACGTGTTTGCCTTATAGGCGGAATTGCGTTCGGTACATTTACCGTTGCACTTATTAAGCTTATTGCACCGGTGACGATTGATATGATTGACAGCGTGAGTTTGCCGGCGTTACATATTATGACGTGCGTAATTGCATTTGTGATGATTGCGGATACAGTTAAGACGGTTAAGAGTATGGATTCGTCAAAACTTTGGTATGTGGAAAAACAAGCCGAATTTATGGACGAGCTGCGTAACGGCAGATGTGTGGGATTGGTAAAGAAAATAAAAGATACATTTAGAAGATAAACGGAGCATTTTTGCTCCGTTTTTGTGTGCAAAAAAGAACCTTTGGCGCGGGCAGATGGTGATATTTCACCGTCAAAGTCCGTATATGCCTCCGGTTCTGTTGGTATTATATAATATAAAAATAATGCTGTCAATAAAAAGAAGATGTAGATTGTTGAGAAGCGACTGCTACAAACAGTGTAACCACGCCTGACACGTCCAAAACGTCCCACCCACTACATCTTCTATCGGCAGCAAATATTGTATTGATTGTCAACAGTGGATGTAGGGGCGATATATTGGACTATTTCGTTACCGTTTTTGAGTCAGTGATTGGAACAAGATTGCTTAGAGAATTCCACCACATAACTTTTACAGTATTGGTTGCAGAAAGCAGCGGAACACTTATATTTTCTTGTGGTGAATTGATAGTACAACGTAATAATCTGCCGTCCGAATGAAATTCAGAAATTAAGATAATTCCGCCTGAAGTGCTGTTTGTGAGTTTAACAGATATATTGTTGCCTTCAATGTTGCAGTTAATATCATGTGTAGGACTTGCTGTAGGACACGTTGTAGCAGTTGGGCTTGTTGCAGGAGTTATTGTCGGATTTGTAGTCGCAGTCGGACGTGGTGTTGGTTTTGGGGTAGAAGTCGGACTTAGTGTCGGACTCGCTGTCGGAGTTGCAGTAGGATTTAATGTAGGTTTTGGAGTTGCAGTAGTCGTTGCTGTCGGAGTTATTGTCGGGGTCGGATGTGGAGTAGCCGTCGGACTCGCTGTCGGAGTTATTGTCGGGGTCGGATGTGGAGTAGCTGTCGGACTCGTGGTCGGAGTTATTGTCGGAGTAGCTGTCGGACTCGTTGTATGAGTAGGACGTGGAGTCGCAGTAGGAGTATGACTCGGAATAGGACTCGGAGTCAAAGTCGGAGTAGGGGTTGTTTCTGCAATTCCGCTAATTTCAAACTCTAATTTATCTGCTGACATATTTGTTACATAAACAAATATGTCGTTACCAATATAAAGTTCTTCGCCGTCACCGACTGCACAATCTGACATAGTTGAGTATTGACCGTTAGAAACGACCTGCATATTCCAGTTAGCGCCTGTAGTGTTTATATTTGAGGGAAAACGTACACCTGTGTTAGCAAGATAGCAAATCAGTCCGCTCTTAAGTGTTACACCTTTTATCAAGTCACCGGTATTGCACGAATAGAGTTTCTTGTTTTTTGTATCATATTTGTTACTATTGTCATCGAATTGACGATATTCCAAATAAAGAGTTTTTCCGTTCGGCAAATCTCGTTTATATGCAACAACTTCATTTTGAGCTGAGGCAGGGTAGAGTGTGTATGTACCGTTTTTATCAATGGTTTTAATTTGATTATTGTCAAGCCAACCGAGCGATTCGCGTTCTTTAACGGAAATATACTGTCCGATAGGGGTTAGATGTTTTGCCATCAGTGACAAATAATACACCGCGCTTGTTTGGTTGGAGCGGTACAAGTCTTTCAAGCCAAGTGCGTGCATGGTTTCGTGACATATTTTACCTGTCGGTAAAATAGGCAGATTATCCTCACCGCGATAAAGCACAAGTCCGTTTACGTTTTCGTAGTTGCACGTTAGCTGTAAATATTCTCCGCTCTGATAAGTATTAACTCCTTCTTGTACTGAAATCATATTTGAATATGAGTGATAGTCCCAAAGAGGTGAATTCCAACCAACCGAAATATTTTGCGTTGTATTTTTGTAAATCACAGTAATTAAATCAATTTTTCCGTCACGGTTTCGGTCAAGGTCGGCAAAATTGTATTGATTTTCTTCTATATCTTTTGGCTTGTTTCCGTTCGTGATTGCGTTTGAAATTGTATTCGCCCAATCAGTCTGTAGTTCATACATTCTGGAATTTTCTTCTCCACTCTCGTAACCGTAAGGGTTTTGGTCATCTTTTTCGGCATAATAACCGCGTGGCTTTGAAAGTGTGAGCGAATTGTTGTTGTCAAAAAGATAAAGCGTTTGCATATTCATTTTCCCGCCGCTTACTGTTTTGAAATAGTCAGCGACATTATATACACTTTTATTATATGTATTGTCTAAAATGTTGCGGACAGTTGTGTCGGCATAAGTGTTGTTGATAAATTCGTCCTCGTCAGAAAATTTCATAAATACAACAAGATTTGTGAAAGTTGGTGCATTTGATTCGTCCGATAAAACCGCACCACAGGGAATAGTCCCGAAAATTAATATTAACGTGGTTATAATACATATTGCTGTTTTAAATAGTTTTGTTTTATTTTGCATTGTTTTCTCCTAATAGTCAGAGGAATAATCTCAGCTGACAAAGTAATTTAGATATTGTTCAACGTCAATCGGTTATAGCGTCAACAACGTCATTAAAGTTTTTCCTTAATAGCTATATTTTTGCAGTTAGGCGGGCATACCTTTCAAATTAAACTTACATTTCTCTAATCAACAATTTAGGAACACCCATTATTCGGCAGTGCTTTAATTCTTCACCCGCAATTAATATTGGCGGAACATTCGGATTGACAGGAACTAACCTCAACCAATCTTCATCTTCTACAAACTCGATTTTTTTTAATGTTGATATTTCGTCATTGTATATCACTGCTCCGACATCACCACTATAATTAACGGTGCTTTGACGTAAGATTAATACTTTATCGCCGTCTTGATATTGAGGATACATACTGTCACCCTTAATGCACAGTACAAAGAAATCTTTCGGAGTATGTCCTTTTAAATATGAATTAGGAATATCGACTTTATCTCCGTCCCATGATTCAATAGCGATATGATTATATCCTTTCGCTATGTCACCTATAACGGGGAATGTTGTGTAGTCCTCTGTTATATTCGGATTTGGAAATTTATCATCTGTATATATTTCCGTTTCGTGTTCGTCCAGTCCCATTAAGTAGCTTGGAGTTGTTTGAAGTGCATTGGCAAAAGCTATGATTTTTGATTGAGTTATATCATTTTTGCCCATTTCAATTTTATTTATAGTTGAACGGGATTTATACCCTAACTTAGTTGCAAGTTCTTCTTGTGACATTCCGAGTTCTTCTCTGCGTGCTTTTATTCTCTTATATAATTCCATAAAATATCACTTCCTGTCTAAACATTTATTGTCATTATTAATATATCATAATGTAGATTGCTTGTCAACTTTACTTTAGAATTATAAAAAAAGTTGATGAATAATCTACAAAACAAGGACATTCCTGTTAAGTAATAAAAACGAGGTGAAATTCACGGCAAGATTGAGAAAGTGACGAAATGGGAACAATCGCAAGGAAAAATTGTTGTGAAACTTATTGACAAAGGATATATAAACAAAGCTATATAGCATATTTGTATAAATATTGTAAGAAGAAACTTGACAGAGAAATTGAGAAAGGATATAATATTTATGTAAGTCTATATGCTAAAAAAACATACCAAGAGCAAAAATACTATGAGGTTTATACAGAGTGTAGAGTATATGAAATATTAACTAACGAGTGAGGTGTAATGTATGTTAAGATTACCTACAGAAGAAGAAAAAAAACTTCGTGATATTTTCAAACCATATATTAATGGCTGTAATGAAAAGCAACCTTTAACTTCTGATGCACCGCCTGAAGCTGTTGAGGCTTTTGAAAAATGGAAAGAACTTAGTCTGCGGTTAGACAAAGAAGCAGAAGAATTGATTATGGGTTGGGAAATAGTAAAAGAAAGTAAATAAAGCAAGCACGTCAAAAGGCGTGCTTTTTTGATACCAAAAAGGAGAGTGGAACAAGTGAATATACGAGGTTTACCGCCTTAGCACCTATGAAACGGTGCTTTTTTGACCGTGATATATGAAAAGTGGCTTGACGTGGTACAATAACGGCATATTTTGCGGACGATGACCTTGACAATAGCGATGTAGATGATATACTAGAAGTAGATAAAGATAATATGGATCTTATGAAGTCTCCGTTTACGGATAAAAAGAGAAAAGCGGTTTTGAGTCATGCATCAAAAGTTATCTATGGTAATCTAAAAATACCTGTTAAAAAAGTGTCAAACAGTCATTGTGATCTCTATGTGGAAGATAGCATAAAAGCTAATGATAAAGTAATAAGACTTTATGAGGAATTTATAAGTGCAACTTATCCATACCTTAAAAAATATGTTGAATTGTCGCAAATTATATTGGTTGATTTCGGTAAGTATGGTACAGGAACTGGAGAAAATACAGAAGCTATTGGTGGTTATAATGATGAACTACGAAAAATTATGCTTAATTCAAAATTTAATACGGCTGAAAAGATACTTGATTTCGTTGAAAGTGGAAATTTTGCAAATAATGAAGTGATATCTGTAGTATTACACGAAGCAGGGCATAAGTATTATTATGATAGTATTAGAAAGCTTGTAGAGAAAAGTGGTATAAGTAAAACGGAAGCCAAAAATAAAATTGATCAAGCTATTGAAAAAATAATAAAAACTCAAATTATACAAGATAGCCGCGATGTTCAATTAGCGATAAGTCCATATGCAGGAAAGGGTTATACAAAACGTGATTTTTCAGAAGTAACTGCCGAATGTATGGTATCAATAAAATTTAACGATATATCAAGATCAATTATAGATAAGATTGAAAGGATGACAAAGTGATGATGGTTTTAGATACACCCGAACAGCAAGCCATAATGGATAGAATGAAAGGGTTGGAATATAATTCTGAAGCACATATAGCATTATTAAAGGAATATTGGGAACTAACGAAAAAAATTTACAAAGGAACATTTTATGAAGGTATGATTGATCCGCCTAATGAGGAGGCATATGAACTTATGCGTGAAACATATGCAAATGAAAAGCAACATTATATAATTAAATAGGAATTATAAAAAGTTTGATATGGAGATGTATGCTAAAGAAAGTAAAGAACACAGAAATAAAATGCCGATTGGTTTTTGCTAAAATAATAAGTGGTGAAAAATAATGGATTACCAAAATAAAATAAAGGAAATAATATATAATAATTCTGAATATTTTCCGTTTGAGTGGATACGTTCGTTCAAAATGAGAAACAAGAGCTTGCCGCTTGCTGATGAAGAAGAAAAAGAGTACAAATTCTTATTAGAAACATCAAAAAAATGTTGTGAGGAACTGATAAGAGAATATCCTGAAAATAATAATGTTCATTTATGGAAAGAAGCTTTGGAGGAAATGAAAAATATTGTATAGATAAGCGGTTATTGGAATTGGTAAAGAGGTGTGTAAAATGATGAGGATTATAACAGATTATGACATAAAAATAGGCAAAGAAATGGCTAAGTGGATGGTGTATCCCAAAGATGGAGATAACTACTTACGAGAAGATGCACCTGAAGAAGTAAAAAAGTATTACGAGAAGTTACAAAGAGAATTTAGTATGTTTGATTAAAGCAAAAAAATACTAATGAGCGTGTTTTTTATTACAACAAAGGGGTATAGACAATGGATAATTTTAAAGTTATTTATAAAATACTTAAAGTCCTTGAAAAATTTATTAATTAATGTTATAAAAAGTTTGATGTAGAGAGGTGTTTATCATGATGTTTAAACCATCCAAGAAAGTATTAGAATTGTGGGAAAAATATAATGAAGCTTACGACGCTGGGGATTTAGAAGAATATGAAAGGTTGCATGCCGAATATATGAAGTTATATACAAAAGAATCGGATGAGTTCAGAAGTAAAATGCCGAGCAGTTTTTGCTAAATAATATCGTTAAAGCACGTCTTTGGGCGTGCTTTTTTGACCGTGACAAGGTAAAGAATGCGATATATGAAAAGTGGCTTGACGGAAGATTAGTTATAATGGACGTAGGTTGTTTCGGCGACTAAAAAAATGTTGCAATATTTTCCTTTTGTGATATAATAGAACAAAAGGGAGGTAATGGATATGAAGAAATATATAGCAGGTATTGCAACAGGTGTGATTTTATCATTTACGGTAGCTTTGGCGGTAAATTACACCGCAACGGAAAATACGTTTCCTATTCAGTTAAACGGTGAAAACGTTAATGTAGAGGGGTATAATATTGACGGCAGTACATATTTTAAGCTCCGTGATATAGCCGATACGGTTGGCGGATTTAATGTTGATTTTAACGATAATACAATTCAGCTTTCCAAAGACGGATATGTATACGAAACAAAACCGAATACAAAGGCTTTTGTTTTAGACGATAATGCAAAATCGTTTCTTGCGGAGCAAGGTTATGTAATACCGTATTTTACACAGAACGATTTACAAAGTGAAGATTTTGTAAGAAGTTTTATCTTCTATTATTACACAGAAGGTTACGGTGCGGATACGTCTGCTCAATATAAAAACGGATATTTTGAATGGTCCGAAAATTCTGTAAGAGATACTTATAAATTGCTTTTCGGTGCAGATATGCCCGAATATCACCCAACCGATAACGGCAGTGTTTTGTATGAAAACGGTAATTATAAAATCAGTGTTTCAAATCGCGGAGACGGCAGATATGAATTTATAAGTGCCGAAAATGTCGGTGACGGAATGGACGTAGTATTTAAAAATACCGATTCAACAGGAACTGATTTCGGAAATGTCACATTCCGCCTTGTTCCGACAGATAACGCAAACGGATATATAATAACTCAAAAGACAAATTAAAAATTTCAAATAAGGCTTAAAAAGTACATCGAAATTCGATGTACTTTTTTGTATGTCGAAAAGGAGTTTTATATGGGGTAATTGATAATGCAGTTCAATGGGCGACAGATATTGCAAATGATGACAGTCACGGTTACAGTTAATCGGTGAGATGGAGACTGCATTATGATTGTTCTTCTTTTGTTATAACGGCATATCAAAATTCGGGAGTGCCTGTTAAAGATAATGGCACGACATATACAAGAAAAATTAAAATCGCTTATTCACGAAGTACAACACGCAATACAAGTGAAAGAGGGATTTGCAGTCGGTGAAAGTCCTGCTAACGAAAACAGAAACCAAAGCACAGGAGAAATTGAGGCTGACGATGTTAAGGCAAGACAAAGTATGAACAAAGAAGAACGGCTTAATACATTCCCTGAAAGTATGAAACCTAATCAAAATGCGGACGTTGTATTTTGGGAGAATGTGAAATGTACAAACAAAACAAAGTTTTCGTTAAAGGATAATTCAGACAATGAAAACTCTAATATAGACGAAAAAGATGTTGCGGCGATACAATCAATAGGGCAACTAAATTTAAAAGAAAGAGGAATTATTAATCAGTATACATATAATAAATTAGCTCAAAAAGCTGATATGCCGGTTACAAAATTGGCGGAAGATTTGCCAATAAATTCAGATGGCAAGATTAATAGAGCGGATATACTTGCAAAGACAATGAACAATGTAAGGGATAAAAATAATTCACATAATACAGAGAATACATCTTTTATTTATGTAAAAGATATAGACAAAAATATCTTTGTGGGGAAATACGCTTTAAGATATGGACTTATGAGAAATTCAAAAGATACGGCTAAAGTAACCACTAAAATTGGGGATGTATTAGAAAATGCTATAAAGGTGAATGGACTGAAACCGAGAAATAATACGCTTGGTGGGTATGTGTTAATGGGGATAGGAATAGATGATAAAGGTAACTACTATCCTACAAGAATAATCGTAAATAATTACGAAGTTCAAAAAATAGAACCTTTAGATGTTGTTTATGCGGTGAGAACAAAAAAGAAGAACCAGTCTCCTAACGGAGCAGGGTTCGCCTCAAAAGAAACTCCCCTATCTAAAGGTTCTTCCGAAACAAGCGTATCAGATTTTCTCGATATTGTCAAGGATAATTTCGCAGATACATTGCCTCAAGATATATTGGAAAAATATAATACAAAAAGACCTAAAAGTGCATTATCTGAAAGTGTCAAATATTCGATAAAAGAAAGCGATTATGACAAAATCGAAAATCGTCTTAGTGGCGACGATTTGCTAAATGCTTATGACACAATAGAAGAAATTCGGAATGTCGGTGGCAAGGTAGACGAAAACGGTTATGCTGTATGTGTATCATAACACTTCCAAAGACAATGCCGAAAACATTCGTAAAACAGGGGTAATGTCAGCAAAAGAGGACGGTATATTTGTATCGACAAAGCCAGACGGACAGTCTGAGTTTGACATATCAAGTGACATAAGATATAATGAAATTAAAGGTAAATCATTTTTGCTTATAGATGATAACTCTACAACAGGAAGAACATTTAAAGGGCTTGAAGGATTTATAGAAGATAACGGCGATAAAGTTGTTGGATATTATGCAATGACAACAGGGCAGGATATGTCCGAAAAAATGATTACTACAGACGAAACTTAGAAAAAAGTTGAACGAATAGGGATTGGAAAAATTAGGGGTTTTGCAGAAAGCGAGGGGATAAGACGTGAAATATCAAGAAACGGACTTACAGAAAGAGAAACACGAGAACTCATCAGGCAGTACAGAAAGAAAGTTGACAAAAGAGGAATTGACAGCTTTATGTCGAAGAATGAAGGAACACAGGCGGAGATTCAGAGAGTATATGAGAATGGTAGAAGGGACTCAGAAAAAGACAGAACACGAGGAAAATTCTTATTAAAGAGTTCAAATAGCAGTAACCTTGATACCGGTGAAAACAATACTGATAATGTGCAGATTGAAATTGACGGCAACGAAGATTTTATTGATAATCTAAGGGAGAAATTATATAATGAAGAAACAAAAAAAATTGACACAAGCACAGAAGGATTTACTGCGTGGGTTGAAGATATTCAGAGTGGACGAGGAGTGTATAATAGTAATAATGTTGATGACACAGAAAGCATTTCAAACAGAAATGATGATAGACTATATGATAAGTCACGAAAAAGCAACACAAGAAGAACTGCTATCCAAAGCAATGGAAATCAGCAAATTGAAGGGGAAATCTTATTAAAGGGCTTGAAGGATTTATAGAAGATAACGGCGGTAAAGTTGTTGGATATTATGCAATGACAACAGGGCAGGATATGTCCGAGAAAATGATTACTACAGATGAAACTTGGGAAAAACTTAAACAATTCGGAATTGAAAAGATTAGAAATTTTGCAGAAAGCGAGGGGATAAGACGTGAAATATCAAGAAACGGACTTACAGAAAGAGAAACACGAGAACTCATCAGGCAGTACAGAAAGAAAGTTGACAAAAGAGGAATTGACAGCTTTATGTCGAAGAATGAAGGAACACAGGCGGAGATTCAGAGAGTATATGAGAATGGTAGAAGGGACTCAGAAAAAGACAGAACACGAGGAAAATTCTCATTAAAGAACTTAAACAACGGTAGTTTTGACAAGGTCGAAAATAATACTACTAATGTGCAGATTAAATCCGACAATTTTAAAAATTGGTTTGGAGATTGGGAAAATGACCCGAGCAAAGCAAGCAAAGTTGTAAATGAGGACGGCACCCCTAAAGTAGTGTATGGAACACAAAACAATCTTACAATAGATAGTAACGCTGTGGTTTCTATATTCGGAAAAGATAATGCTATAACAAAACAACTAAAAAATGCTTTAATTGATGAAGCAAACAATAAAACAAGTATGTTTTATTGGAATAAAAAAGAAGCCTTATCTTTACTACAGAGACCAGGGCTCCGATTGCCCAACCCCCTGCCTCAAGATGGCTTCATACATAATATAACAGAAAAAAACTCGTCTGTCAAGCCTAAAATTAAAAATGCAACATATTCTCAACAATTTAAACGTTGGTTCGGCGATTGGGAAAACAATCCTAAAAAAGCAAGTAAGGTTGTTAATGAGGACGGCACCCCTAAAGCGGTGTATCACGGAACGGATAAGGGTGGCTTTTATGTGTTTGACCCTAAAATGTCTGACGATAAAATTTCATTGTTTTTTTTTGATAGCAAGGTGACATCAAATAGCTATGCTCAATCCGATAATCAGCAATTATACGAGGTTTATCTTGCAAAAAAAAAACCATATGTTATAGACGCAAAAGGACATATGTGGAATGAGTTAGACGACAAATATTGATTGTATTTATAAAAGCACTAAAAAAACCGCATAAACACTTGATATTCAAGCATTTATACGATTTTTTGTGATTTTAAAATTTGGTGACTCGTGAGGGAATCGAACCCTCGTTGCCGGCGTGAGAGGCCGGAGTCTTAACCGCTTGACCAACGAGCCATTAACAGATACTATAATACCACATTAATTTATATTTGTCAATAGAAAAATAGCGGATTTTGAAAAAATATCAAAATCCGCATAATAATCTTTTGGAGCTGTCGATATTTTTGTGACAGGCTCGATAGGTTTATCTGTAAAGTGGGTATTTATCGCAAAGAGCCTTAACTCTTGTCTTAACTTCTTCTTTATTATTTTCAAAGTCTTTGATTGTCATAGCGATAAGTTTACCGACTTCGACCATATCTTCTTCTTTAAAACCTCTTGAAGTTGAGGCAGGAGTACCGATTCTGATACCACTTGTAACGAACGGACTCTTTGTATCAAACGGAATTGCGTTTTTATTTACTGTAATACCGACTTCGTCAAGCATTTTTTCTGCTTCTTTACCTGTAACGCCTGTATCTGTAAGGTTTACAAGCATAAGGTGGTTATCAGTACCGCCGCTTACAAGTTTAAAGCCTTCTGCCATAAGTGTATCTGCAAGAACTGATGCATTTTTAACAACCTGTTCTGCGTATGTCTTAAAGCTTGGGTCAAGTGCTTCTTTAAAGCATACTGCCTTAGCTGCGATTGTGTGCATTAGAGGACCGCCTTGAATACCCGGGAAGATAGCCTTATTAATCTTAACAGCGATTTCTTCGTTATTTGTAAGAATAAGACCGCCGCGAGGACCTCTTAGAGTCTTGTGAGTTGTTGTAGTAACAACGTCTGCATACGGCATTGGTGACGGATGGCAACCTGCTGCAACAAGTCCTGCGATATGTGCCATATCAACCATAAAGTATGCACCGACTTCGCTTGCAATATCGGCAAATTTCTTGAAATCAATAATTCTTGGATAAGCTGACGCACCTGCAAGGATAAGTTTTGGCTTACATTCAAGTGCTATACGTCTTACTTCGTCATAATCTATTGTGTTAGTATCTTCTGTAACACCGTAAGGTACAATGTTAAAATACTTACCGGACATATTAACAGGACTTCCGTGACTAAGGTGACCGCCGTGAGCAAGGCTCATTGAAAGAACTGTGTCGCCAGGTGTAAGAAGTGCAAAGAATACAGCCATATTAGCCTGAGCACCTGAGTGTGCCTGAACATTTGCATAGTCTGCACCGAATAATTCTTTTGCTCTTTCGATAGCAAGTGTTTCTACAACATCAACGTATTCGCAACCGCCGTAGTAACGTTTTCCCGGATAACCCTCTGCATATTTGTTTGTAAGCGGTGAGCCGTTAGCCTCCATAATTCTTTCCGATACAAAGTTTTCAGACGCAATAAGTTCAATTTTATTGTTCTGACGATTTGTTTCATCTTGAATTGCCGCATAAATTTCCGGATCAAAAGATTTCATCTTTTCGTATTTTTCCATTTTCCCATTTCCTTTCGTATAAAAAGTGTTGAGTTGAAAACAACTTTATGTAATATTATATATGTTATTTAATAAAAGTGCAAGTCTTTGTTGCAAATTTTTACGAAAAATTATATAATGTACTTATCAGAAAAATTGAATTGAGGTGATTTCTTTGACGAAGAAAGAACGAGTTTTGAAATTGCGAGAGCTTTTGGACAAGGCATATCCCGATGTCAAATGTTCGCTTAATTACACAACACCGCTTGAAATGCTTATTGCCACTCAAATGTCGGCACAATGTACCGACGCAAGAGTTAATATAATTACCGAAACACTTTTTAAAAAGTATAGAAATGCGGAAGATTTTGCAAATGCGGATTATGACGAGCTTTGTGAAGATATAAAATCGGCGGGATTTTACCGCAACAAGGCGAAAAATATAATCTTGTGCTGTCAAAGGCTTATTGACGTTTACGGCGGGGAAGTACCCGATACAATGGAGGACTTGACAAGTCTTGCCGGAACGGGCAGAAAAACAGCAAACCTTGTACTTGGCGATATATTCGGTAAGCCTGCTGTTGTGGTTGATACGCACTGTAAGCGGATTGCAAAGCGTATAGGTCTTACAACGAACGACGATCCTACAAAAGTCGAAATGGACTTGAAAAAGATTGTACCGTCCGATTATCAGCTTAGAATGTGCCATCAGTTTGTGGCACACGGTCGTGCGGTATGTATGGCAAGAAAACCTAAATGTGCGGTATGTCCTATTAAGGAAGTTTGCAAAAGTGCGGGAAAATGCTGAATTGTTAAAAATAAAGCAGATAAAATCATAAATGATTTTGTCTGCTTTTGCATTTATTTTACTTTATATATCTGTATTGAATTTTCATCATATATTTTTTCAAACTGTGAAAGTGAATTGTAATTTATATTGAAATCTTGTTTTTCGCTGTTTCCTACATAAATATATGAAATGTTGTTTTCATCTGCAAATGACTTTAACTGTTGAGAAGAACCCTCATATGCCGTTTTTAATTCTTCACTTCTCTTAGTATATTCTTCTCCGAACCCGTGGAAATGCACATACAACGAAGAACCTACATATATTGTTCTTCCGGCAAGTGAAACTACAGGGTTAATGTGATTTGTACTTGTCATAAACACACCGTTTGCGTCGGTGTTGTCTTTAATATATTCAGAAACTTCAATATCAGCGGCGCTATATGTCTGATACATTGCACCTGAGTGATATTCGCGGATAATTGTCATAACTCCTGACAGCGTAGCGGAAATAATAACCAATGCCGCAAGGAAACCGCGTAAATTGATACCTTTAAGTTTATTATAAATAAGGACAAGATATTCCGAAACAATGATTACCGCAATCATATATGCTATGTAGAACAGTTTGTTGTTATCATAATCGTTAGGCTGGAACAATATAAGTTCGGCGATTAAGAACAACAATCCGCAGCTAAGCACTAATTTTTTATTATCCTTTGATGTATTGAAAAACGCAGGGATAATGAACAAGAAAGGAATTCCCCAATTCTTGATATAGAACCATAAATACGGATCAGCCTCATTTACCCAGTTAAATGAATATCTTAGGAATGAACTGTTTCCCGAAGTTTGTGAGAATGTCCAGAAGAAAAGCTGTGGCATAGCAAGTACAAGAGTGATGCCTCCGAAGTATATCCAACGCATAATATAGCTTTTCTTGTCTTTTTCATCGTAAAGATAAAGGAAGAACATTCCGGCACTTATAATTCCGAGTGCAAGCAATGAATGTGTGTGTATCATCGGCATACAGCCGGCGACAACTCCGAGAATAATGAAATAAGATGTCTTTTTATTCTTTACCGCATTTACAAGCATTTCAAGTTCAAACAGGATTACGCACCAACCAGCCATTGTTGTTCTTTGTGGTATAATCATATCGCAAATGACATTTGACCAACGTATATTGTGTTCATTATAGTTTGTCGGTGTCTGGTAGTATTCCGTAAAGAACTTTGTAAAGTTTGAAGGGTCTTCTTTTGCACTCTCAAAGAAATACGCAAAACCAAATCCGCCGTTTAAGAAGAAGAACAATGTTGCAATAACAGATACGGTTGTACTCTTGGTAAGGGAGAATGAAAAAATGTAAAATCCCATTACTATACAAAGTGCAAATATAAAGCTTGGAATGAGTACGGCAATTCTAAGCGGACAACCGAACATATACAGGCTTGAAGAAAGCGAATCAATAAGGAACGGATAGTTTAATCTTGTTCCCGAAAGGAAACAGTATTCCGGCGGAAATGATTTTTGTTCGGCTATTGATGTAACAAATCCAAGGTGCATTTGTAAGTCACCGTATGTAGACTGTCCCGAGCTTACAGCACCGTTGGCATAAGGTGCAAGGATATGGTTTACCATAAGCAAGCATATTAACAGCGTGACAGGTATAATCAAAAACAGAAAAATCTTATTTGATATAACCACGTTTTCTTTGCATAAAAGATGTTTTTTTAAATATACTGTTTTCTCAGAAAAAATACTTTGCACAACGTCTTTGTGCTTAATTCCCAATACAACTATCGGTATAATCGCCGCAATAAGTAAAAGTATGTGGCTTATGTATGTGAATTTAAAAATCAAGGCGAACGGAATAATTCCTGCCATAAGTACTATATTTCCAAAAACAAGTCCGGACCATAGTTTGTAATAAATATCTTTTTCTTTGAAGAACATCGAACTGTAAATAAATCCGATGATAAGAAAAAGCAAATAATAAATAACTCCTAACAATTAAATCACCTCTGTTTAATAATTATTGTACAAAAAACATAATTGAGCCGACTAAATTAATCGCAAGACCGATAAAGAATAGGGGATAATTGAAACTTTCCCAATCATTATCCTTCGGCAGTAACATAACCGTTCCTATAAATATAATAGGAAGAACGTCATTTGTGTACCTGTTACCGAAATGTGCACCGCCCATTGTTTTGTGTGCAGTTATTGAAAGAAGTTCGATTATTGCGATTGCCAAAACAAGAATCATAAACTTCATATCAAATTTTTCGTGCTTTATAATTGAACGTGCAATATATACCAAGTAAGATATAAATATCGGACTAACCAAGAATATGCACATTCCGTTGGCATAAGGGTATTGCCAAATTCCGTTCTGTGTTTCGGGAACGGAAAACATATTTTTCAGATTTTCAGCCATATATCCGATATTGAATTGACCGAGTTCCGAACGTGTAAATTCGGGCAGATAGTTGTGACCGAATTCCGTAATGTTGCCGAAACGAGCGAAGTTTAAAATCATATACGATAATGCAATGACTGCCATAGGAACAAGGGCGAGATAACGCTTTTTTATAATATCAATGATTTTATCTTCGGGATTGACTGTTTTGTGTGCGTTGTATATCAGATATAGAAGTGCAGGCAGATATAATATTTGAAACGGTCTGCAACCTACCGCACATGCCCAAAATGCAAGTGAAAGACCTATTTTGTTTTTCAAAGCATAGTATATTGCCATAAGACTTAATGTAAAAGCCATATTTTGAGCGATAAACCATACCCAAGCATTTTGTGCAGTCATAAGCCAGTTTGAACCGACTGTAAGAAGTAATGCGAAAAATATTGCGGTTTTACTTTCAATATCAAAATGCTTTAATATCTTAAATGCGTATACCGCTCCCAAAAGCGATACCGCAAATGCAATCATACTGTCACAACTGTTCCAGCCGATAAGCACAAACGGCAGCATAACATAAGACGGAAACGGCGGAAAGCTTACATAATATTTATTATTGAAAATCGCAAGCTCAAGATACGGATAGTCACGCCCTAAATCAAGTCTGCCCTCAAGCCAAGACTGAGCTTGAAGTATGTACGAATTATATGGCTGTGATTTCCAAGGCCATTGTCCCGTAAATGTCCAGGCGACGAAGAAAACGGCTGTAACACAAAGACAAAGTACAAGAATATTTATATAGTCCGTATTTTTTGTTTTTAATGGTTTTACTGTGCTCATATTAATCCTCCGTTATAAAATTTGTTTCCAACACAAGTATCCTGTCAAATAAATGCCTAAACCTATTGCCATTGAGGCTGTGATAATAGGTTCTGTCCATTTGTGTCGTTCCGAAAAATCGGAAAGGAAAAGAAATGCCGGAATTGCACAAGTCATATATCTCGGAACGCTTATAACCCAGTCGAAACTTGTGTTTAAAATCAGATACACAACGAGATATGCCGTGTACATACTTCTGTGCTTTCTGATACCGTAAAATAAATTTGCGGTTACAAAAATTATTGCAGCCAAAGACGGAATCCATACAGACGCAAGCATATCTTTGTCAGTACCCGAATTTAATTTTGAAACGATTGAATTGATACCCGTTCCGAAATATGCGGAGCCGTGTCCCCAAATTGTTCGTTGATATTCAAGGAATTTAAAGCAGTCGCCTGTGACTTTATAGTTACAGAACAGATAAATTCCTGTTCCAAGTAGCATTAAAAATATCCAAAGTCCTTTGGAGTAGAAAAGTTGCCATACTGTTTTTATATCCTTGTTTTTAAGCTTTTCAAATATTTTGTAATGTTCAAGCCATTCAACTGCCGCAGGTATCGCAAGCAGTATTCCGAGCATTCTCGACAGTGCTGCCGCGGCACCCCATATACCGACAAGGTGCCACTTATGTTTTCTTATATAATACAATGTTGTGGCGGAGGTGAACAAAAGCATACTTTCGTTCATCAAGACACCGAAAAACAGTGCATGAGGGAATACCGACATATATATTATTGCGCGAACGGCAACAGATTTACTGTAATCTATTGAAAACAGTTTGTATAGGAAACAGCACGCACCCGAATACAGTGCGAATGAAGTCAAAAGTCCGCTTACTCTCAAATCTCTGAAAATAATATTGACAATCCTCATAAGCCAAGGATATAACGGAAAAAATGCAAGAGTTGTAAAATTTTCACCTTCCGTATAGTATGTATATCCGCCTGTAGCAATGCGAACGTAGTTATTTGCGTCCCATTTCATATACTGTTCAAGTATATCGCCAAAACTGTTTATGTTGTCATTGAACATATATATTATCACTACGGAAAACAAAAATACTATAATTCTGAAAGAGAATGCCAAAAGAAATACGCATAGTATATCCTTTTTTGTGGTTTCATAATTTGATGAAGTACCTTTGTAACAAGTCAATTCAGATATGTATTTGTTGTTTGAAAATTGAATACCTGAATTTGTTACAACTCTTAATGCTATAATAAGTACGGCACTCCAAATGATTATACTTGATAAAATAGAAGTAAACATTTATAAAGCTCCTTATATTAAAGTCCTAAAATAAAAAGCGTATAACCTCTGCAAATGCAATGGTTGAAAACGCTTTTTATAGTTTTATTCATCATACATTAAACCTAAACAAAACAATATCCCCGTCTTTCATAACGTAGTCTTTACCCTCACTTCTTACAAGACCTTTTTCCTTAGCGGCTGTCATACTTCCGCATTCCATAAGGTCGTCATAGTGAACAACTTCCGCACGGATAAATCCACGCTCAAAGTCTGTATGAATTTTACCTGCCGCCTGAGGTGCTTTTGTACCCTTAGTAATAGTCCATGCGCGAACTTCAGGTTCACCGGCTGTAAGGTAACTGATAAGACCAAGCAATGTGTAGCTTGCTTTGATAAGTCTGTCAAGACCTGATTCGCTCATATTAAGTTCTTCAAGGAACATTGCCTTTTCATCACCGTCAAGCTGAGAAATTTCTTCTTCTATTCTTGCACTTACAGGCATAACCTGTGAGCCTTCTTTTGCAGCAAGTTCTTTAACTCTGTTTACAAATTCGTTGTTTTCGATACCTTTTGAGAAATCGTCCTCCGCAACGTTTGCGGCATAGATAACCGGCTTCATTGAAATAAGCGAAATTTCTTTCATTACAGTCATTTCATCGTCTGTGTATTCAATACTTCTTGCAGGAAGTCCTTCTTCCAAAGTCGCTTTAACTCTTTCCAAAAGTGCAAGCTCTGTTGCAAGTGACTTGTCGCTCTTCATAGCTTTCTTTGTACGGTCAATTCTTCTCTCAATCATTTCAATATCAGAGAAAATAAGTTCAAGACTGATAGTTTCAATATCGCGGATAGGGTCGATTGAACCGTCAACGTGAGTGATGTTTGCATCCTCAAAACAACGTACAACGTGAACAATAGCGTCAACCTCACGAATGTGAGATAAGAACTTGTTTCCAAGACCCTCACCCTTTGAAGCACCTTTTACAAGACCCGCTATGTCAACAAATTCGATATAGGCGTGAGTAACTTTCTTAGGGTGATACATTTCTGCAAGTTTGTCAAGACGTTCGTCGGGAACGTCAACTATACCGACATTCGGCTCAATCGTACAGAACGGATAGTTTGCCGATTCTGCACCTGCCTGAGTTATTGCATTAAATAATGTTGATTTACCTACGTTAGGTAAGCCTACGATTCCAAGTTTCATTATGTTTTTCGTCCTTTCGTAGTGCCTGAAAATATATTCGACACCAATTTGTGAAAATTTTATGAATTTATTATATAACATTTAAAACATTTTCGCAATACTCTTTATTATTTTTTCGGTTTATGGTATAATAAATGTATCATATTAAGATGAAAAAACAGGAGGACAAAATAATGGCTAACAATAAGGTACTTATAGTAGATGACGATGAACATATAGTAGAACTTATAAAACTTTATATGGACAAAGAGGGGTTTGATACCGTTACCGCAAACAACGGTAAAAAAGCCGTTGAACTTTTTAAGTCAGAGGCACCGGCTATTGTAATTCTTGATGTTATGATGCCTGAAATGGACGGATGGCAGGTGTGCCGTGAAATCAGACGTGTAAGTAATATTCCTATTATAATGCTTACCGCAAAAGGCGAAACATTCGATAAGGTGCTTGGTTTGGAACTCGGTGCGGACGATTATATGGTTAAGCCTTTTGAGCCGAAAGAACTTCTTGCAAGAGTTAAGGCTGTGTTGAGAAGAAGTGATACAAAGGAATCAAATGCGGAAAAAGAAATTGTTTTCCCTAACCTTACAATAAACCTTTCAAACTACGAACTTAAAATAAACGGAAATATAGTTGAAGTGCCGCCGAAAGAACTTGAACTTTTGTATTTCCTTGCGTCAAACCCGAACAGAGTGTTCACGCGTGAACAGCTTTTGGAAGAAGTATGGGGATTTGATTATTTCGGTGATTCGCGTACAGTTGACGTTCATATAAAAAGACTTAGAGAAAAACTTGAGGGTGTTGAGGCAAATTGGCAGCTGAAAACCGTATGGGGCGTAGGTTATAAATTCGAGGTAAGATAATGTTTAAGAGTATTTTGGGACGTTTGTTTTGGACGTATGCTATAATACTTATGCTTGTTTTTACGTCGGTTGCGGTTACGGTCGGTATATTTGTAAATCATTTTGCAATAAGCACTCATATGAATAACGTTATAAGCGTATCGCGGAATTTGGAGTATTGGACAGGATCACTGCAAATAGAAGATACCGATTATCGTGCAAGAGCGGCATATAAACAACTTTTAAGGTCGTGGGGCAGCTTTTTGAACTCTGATATTATAGTAACTAATTCAAACGGTGAAGTTTTGGAAAGTACAACAAGTTCCGCGACCGTTCCGGACGAACTTGTACATATTGTAACAAACGGAAATATCGTAAAGAAATACAGCACATTAAACGGTTCGTATAAAAATAAAATGATGGTTATAGGTGTACCGATTAAATATCAGGGAGGTATTGTCGGAGCGTCATTTTATGTGACAGGTATTTTTGATATAAGAAAAACAACGCTTGAGTTGTTTATGATGGTTATTATTACATCGCTGTTTTCTGTATTGGTAGCATTTGTTCTTGTGTATATGCAGTCGAAGAAAATCTCGAAACCGATAGAGGAGATTAATAAGGCTGCAAGGGGAATTGCGTCAGGTAAGTTTGACAAACGTGTTGAGGTGACAAGTGCCGATGAAATAGGACAGCTTGCGTCAAGTTTTAACTTTATGGCGGATTCCATAGAGGCATTGGAGGATACAAGAAGTGAGTTTATAAGCGACGTATCGCATGAACTCAGAACTCCGATGACAAGTATTTCGGGATTTATCGAGGGTATTTTGGACGGTACAATTCCGCCCGAAAAAGAAAAGGAATACCTTAAAATCGTGCTTGACGAATCAAAACGTCTTACGAAAATGGTTAATGATATGCTTGAAATGTCAAAAATGTCGTCAAGCGAATATAAACTTGATGTGTCTGAATTTGATTTGAACGAGCTTACAAGAATTTGTATAATCGGTTTATGTAACAGAATTGACGAGAAAAATCTTGAACTTAATGTTGATTTTGAAGATGACATTTTGAAAGTTATAGCAGATAAAGACGCAATAAAACGAGTTATCATAAACTTGCTTGACAATGCGATAAAATTCAGTTATCCGAATACAACAATCGGTATAAGAACATGGATTGAGGACGGCAGAGCGAGATTTTGCGTAGGTAATTTCGGTGACGGAATAAGCGGTGCGGATTTGAGCAATATTTTCAATCGTTTCTATAAAACCGATAAGTCACGCGTAAATGAAAAGAGCGGTGCGGGACTGGGTCTGTCGTTTGTTAAAAATATTATGACATTGCATAAGCAAAACGTTTGGGTTGAAAGTGTTGATACAAAGGAAGGCTCAACGGTTAAATATACAAAATTCACGTTCACACTTGAACTTGCGTGATTTTGGTATTGACTGACAATGAAAATAGGTGTAAAATAGTATTATATGAATTTCAAGGAGGAAAAATTTAATGGCTGAATTACGTTGGAACCCACTAATAAAGGATTGGGTAATGATTGCATCACACCGTCAGAACAGACCTCAGATGCCAAAGGATTGGTGTCCGTTCTGTCCGGGTTCGGGAAAGGTTCCTGACCACTTTACAGTGTATGAATATGATAATGATTTCCCTGCACTTTCACAAAATCCGCCTGTACCGGATGATGTTGAAACAAGAATTTACAAGACAAAGCCGGCATACGGCAAGTGCGAAGTTATTTTGTACTCACCGGAGCATACTGTAACATTGCCGGAGCTTCCTGTTGACCATATCAGAGAACTTGTTGATTTGTGGACAGAAAGATTTGTTGAAATCAGTAAGGACGAAAAGATTAAGTATGTATTTATTTTTGAAAACAGAGGTGACGTTGTAGGTGTTACAATGCCTCACCCTCACGGTCAGATTTACGGTTATTCCGTAATTCCGAAGAAATTACAGCTTGAAATGGAATCATGTAAGGAACATTTTGACGAAACACATAACTGTCTAATCTGCGATATGCTTGAAGATGAAATGAACTGCGGTGACAGAATTATTATGGAAAACGAAGATTTCGTTACATTCCTGCCATTCTTCAGCGAATATCCTTACGGTATGTACATAGCCGCAAAACGTCACGTACAGAATTTGTCACAGCTTACAGACAGTGAAAAGACAAATCTTGCAAAGATATTAAAGGAAACTACAGGTACATTTGACAGTTTGTTTGATTATAAGTTCCCTTATATGATGTGTATGTATCAAAACCCTGTAAACGGTGAAGATGTATCTGATTATTACCACTTCCATATCGCATTCTATCCGCCGATGAGAAGTGCGGATAAGATTAAGTATAACGCATCTTCTGAAACAGGTGCTTGGGCTCACTGTAACACAACCGCTCCTGAAGCAATGGCTGTTGAACTTAGAGCCGCACACGAAAAGTTTCTTAAGAAAATGAACGGCTAATAGGCGACAATCTAAAAATCTGATGAGAATTAACTCATCAGATTTTTTTTGTTTAAAAATTGTCACATACACAAAAAGTCGGTTTATAGCCGATTGTGTTTTCAAAATCGCTTTTAATCATATTTATTGCATAATCGACCTTATCTTCTTCAACGATTGCCCAAATACCTTTATCCTGACATCTTGCGGCGGCTATGCCGTCTGTATTGCGTGCAGTATTTGCAAGAAATTTATGCTCTGTGCCAATATCCCAAAAGCGTTCCATGGATTGTTCCGAATTGTTTATTTCACGGAAAAGTGTTTTTATATCACATCGTTTTAATGTGGCGGAAACGGTATTAATGCGTGTATTTTCGGTGGATAGGTGATACATATATTTAGCTGCTTTGCTGTTTTTAAACGATGATTTTGCGGTGCTCAGTATTTCGGGTGTCAAGTCTGATATTGAATTGACGTGAGGGTATAATCTTCGTATTTCGGACATAGCATATTTAATGTGCTTTGAATGGTCGCTTAACGGTTCTGTGCAGTGTGCGGTAAGAATTTTGTAGCCGGAAAGCGGCAACGGCAGGTTTTTCGGCTCACCATTGTTCATAAGTGTACAGTAGCCTTTTTTAGAAAAAAGTACGGCGAGATAAGGCGTTAAATCGTCGTTTAATGCACATATTGCGGCGGTTTCAAGAGGGGTGAGTTCTATATCACTTACTTGCATAAGTGATTTTATCAGTGTAGCCGAAAAAGCGTGTTTTGAGGATATAAAATTCGGTATTGTGTTATTGTACAGTATTTCCGCACCTTTTAAACCGCTGTTTTCAAGTGCGTGTATTAACTCGGCAAAGAATTTTGTTTTGCCTTTAAAAAGGTCTGTGGACGTGCCGAAAGGGTATTGCAGACATTTGTCTGTGGTGGTGCTTTCAATTTTTACATAGTTGCCGCCGCTTTTTCGTGCGAACATTTCAACTCGCATTGATAATGTACAGCATAACGACGGTGCAGTGGGTATATCTGTGTGTCCGAGAAGCGTGCATAATGCACCGTATGAGGTGTAGTGAAGAAATTTGCCTGATGTTTCGTACCGCTTGTAAAAGTCCTCTTTTAAAGTGAGAAAATTCAAAAAAATCACTCCTTTTTATTAGCTTGCCCATAATTTTGAATTAAATTCATTGTTGATTGAAGTGAGAGTGCGTAGGGGGCGACAGATGGTCGCCGGTACGAAGCATATGTGATTGGTGTAACTCTAACGTCAATATTCATATATTTCCGTTTGTATGCGGTACAATTAGTGTTAAAATCCCAATACAACTTGACAATTCACTCAAAAAAAGTTATAATAGTTAAATCGTAAGTGAAAATAAGAGAGGAATGACATAAAATGGCTGATGAAAAGGAATTTGTTTTAACACGAGAAGGTAAATTGGAACTTGAAAACGAACTTGATACTTTAAAAAATGTCACAAGAAAAGAAGTATCTGAAAAAATTAAAGAGGCTCGTTCATTTGGTGACCTTTCGGAAAATGCCGAATATGATGAAGCTAAAAATGAACAGGCAGAAGTAGAGGCAAGAATTAACGAAATCGAATATATGCTTAAATATGCAAGAGTTATTGACGATGAAGAAATCAAGTCAGACGTTGTAACTCCGGGTTCAAAGGTTGTTCTTGCAATATTCGGCGGTGAAGAAAAGTACACAATCGTCGGTTCAACAGAGGCTGATCCTTACAAGAACAAGCTGTCATACGAATCACCTATCGGTGCGGCTTGTCTTAACAGAGCGGCAGGCGAAACTGTAAAGGCAAACACTCCGGGCGGTGAGATTGAATTTAAAATTCTTTCTATTGAAAAATAATCAAAAAAATAATCAAAAAAATAATTTAATAAGAAATTTAGGTGCGGTATTTGAATACCGCACTATTTTTTTGCATAAATTTTCTTAGGGGGTGAGGCTATGAGGAATATACGGAATATTTTAAGCGTCGTATGCGGTTATGTGGCGGCGGTTATCGGTGCGGGTTTTGCATCGGGACAGGAGATTATAAGCTTTTTTGTGAAATACGGAAAATACAGCATTATAGGTGTATTGCTTTCGTGCGTTATTTTTTCGGTGTTTTCGTATGCGGTTTTATCGGTGTGTGTAGAAAAAAATATAGAAACTTATTCGGATTATCTGAATAATTTTTTTGGATATAATATAAGAAAAATTGTCGAAATTATAACTTTACTTTTTGCAATATCCACAGTATGCGTTATGACGGCGTGTGCAGGGGAAATGTTTTTTATATTGTTCGGAATTAAAAAAATATTCGGCGCAATTATTTTTAATGCAGTATGCGGAATGATATTTTTTATGAACAATAAAAAAATTATGGGTATAAATTCTATTTTGGGTGCAATAATAATTTTCGGTATCATTTTTTGTTGTTTCTATATATTGAGATTCAGAGAACATCAAGTTTTTTCAAATGAAGTTAAAATGACTGTTTCAAGTATTTCATATGCCGGATACAATCTTATAACAACAGGTGCAATTCTTGCGGGTATGAGCCGTTTTTTGCAGGACAGGAGAGAGGCGGCATTGGCAAGCGTTATGTCCGGAGTGGTGCTGTTTGTTATGATGTTACTTATATGGACTGTGCTTGAAATATATTACGGCAAAATAAATCTCGGAGAAATACCTATGCTCACAATGGCTCTCAGACAAAACAAAGTGTTTGGGGCGATTTACGGAACAATGCTTTTCTTTGCAGTCATTACCACAGACGTATCAAACGGATTTAACGTACTTGACATAGCAAGCAGAAAAATGGGGAAGAATGTTGTTGTATTCTTTATGACTGTAATTGCGGTTGCTATGAGTGGTGCGGGTTTTTCTAAAATTATAAATACATCTTACAGACTTTGCGGTTACGGCGGATTGGTGCTTGTTTTCTATGTTATTTATAATTTTATAAAAAATATGAATAAAGTAGAAAATAAGCGTAAAAATGAGAATACAAAAGTAAAATAAGCAAAAAACAAACATAATCGACTATAATCGAGGTTTACAAAACTAAATATCTTTGCTATTATATACAAGTCGTTTGACGAGAGCAAAACGACAGAGAACATACGTCGGGATGTAGCGCAGTTTGGTAGCGCATCTGGTTTGGGACCAGAGGGCCGCAGGTTCGAATCCTGTCATCCCGACCAAAAAGTATGGGAGTTTAGCTCAGCTGGGAGAGCGTCTGCCTTACAAGCAGGATGTCACAGGTTCGAGCCCTGTAACTCCCACCACTTTTTAAATAATGTTCTTAAAATATGATGCTGGTGTAGCTCAATTGGTAGAGCAGCTGATTTGTAATCAGCAGGTCGCGGGTTCGAGTCCCATCACCAGCTCCACAAACAGGGATAAGCTTTTGTTTATCCCTAACACATGGGAGAGTTCCCGAGCGGCCAAAGGGGGCAGACTGTAAATCTGTTGTCTTCGACTTCGATGGTTCGAATCCATCCTCTCCCACCAAAAACCACTTCATATAAAGTGGTTTTTTTACCCCTAAGGGGTAGGGATAAAATTTAATATGCTGGTGTAGCTCAATTGGTAGAGCAGCTGATTTGTAATCAGCAGGTCGCGGGTTCGAGTCCCATCACCAGCTCCACAAACAGGGATAAGCTTTTGTTTATCCCTAACACATGGGAGAGTTCCCGAGCGGCCAAAGGGGGCAGACTGTAAATCTGTTGTCTTCGACTTCGATGGTTCGAATCCATCCTCTCCCACCACATCAGAGCAAGCTGTATATAGCTTGCTCTGATTTTTTGTATAATATTGTTTTGAACGTTTTTGAACGGAATATTTGATATTTTTCTTTGATTTGGTTTCGCAAATTTGGTGTATTTTTGAATGCAAAATAAAACAAAATTTTTTGTAACAATTTGTAACAATTTCTTAAATCATTTAAACAATTTTGTAAGTCTGCTGTTGTTGTAATAAATATTCACACGGCGTATAATAGACTTATAAAGAGAACAGGAAATGAATGAAAGGGAGTGTCAAATATGAAGAAGAAAATGTTAGTTGCAGCGCTTATGCTTATAGTTATGATGACTCAAATCAGTGCATTCGCTTCATCATATGCGACATATGCCGTTCATAATGAGAAAGCTGTTCTGAAAGCTGCGGATAATCTCGGCGAATATGCGGTAATACCAAAGAAACTTGAAGGTGTGACGGTAGAGGGAATCGGAGCGGATGCCTTTAAAAACAACAAAGAGTTGAAAGGTATAGAAATTCCCGAAACAGTGTCATATATCGAATGGGGAGCATTTGAAGGTTGCGATAATCTTACTGATATAAATATACCTCAAAATGTGATGAAGATTGAAGATATGACATTTGCTGACTGCACAAGCCTTGAAAACATCAAGTTACCTGAAAAATTACAGGAAATCGGAGTGAAAGCATTTTCAAACACAGATTTAAAGGAAATCGTAATTCCTGACGGCACGAAAGCCATAGATATAAAAGCATTTGAAAATTGCAAAAATCTTAAAACCGTAGTTTTGCCAAAGAGCGTTGAATACATTGCCGTCGGAGCGTTTGACGGCTGTGAAAAAGTCAACGTGAAATGTGTAAAAGGCACATATGCCGAAGAATATCTGAAAGCTAACAAAATTTCATATATTGCACATTAGTATAAAAATTTAATATGGGTTAATAATTAAAGGGTGGTATGGAAATATCACCCTTTTTGCGTGCTGATGAATTATCTGAAATGCAATTTGACTTTTGGATATGTATGTAAAGTTTACAAATAGTTTAAAAACATAAAGTGTTTTTTCTATTGACGAGAGTAAGTTTGAATGGTATAATTAAAATATATTGTATTTTTTTGAAACATAGATGGATATTTTTGGAGGTTACAGAGTGAAAGTTAAATTTAATGTAAAAAGATATTTTCAAGTGCTTGGAATATCACTTGCAGTGATTATTGCCGCGACAGCTGTCTGTATGGGGATTGACTTTTCGGGCTCAAATAATGAGGAAGCAGTGGACAACACTTCAACTGTTGAGGCGGCAGACGGAAAGATAAACGTTTTACTTATGGGTGTTGACGTTGACGGCTTAAGAACAGACGCAATAATGCTTGCAAGTTTTGATACCGAAACAAAAGAAGTGAATATGCTCTCAATTCCTCGTGATACAAAAATGTATATAGGAAACCGTTATCAAAAAATTAATGCCGCACACGCATTTGTGGATGAAAGCGGAGAAATCGGCGGTGCGACAGCGACTTGTGAGGCGGTAACGAGAATAACGGGTATTCCGATAAATTACTATGTTGATTTCAGCTTTGACGCTGTTGCTCACGTTATAGACGAACTTGGTCCTATTGAATTTACAATTCCGGACCTTTACGGCGACGGTGTAGGTATGGTATATGATGACCCTGTACAGAGTCTGCATATAAATCTTCCGCCGGGAGATTATCAGATGAACGGTCAGCAGGCTGTATGGCTTATGCGTTACAGACACGGTAATGTCAATCCGTCAACCGGTGTATTTAAAGGTTATGTAAACGGTGACAGTGACAGAGTTGAAATGCAGCAGAAATTCCTGAAAGCTGTTGTAGACCAAAAGGTTAATGCATCTTTGATTTTGAAAATTCCTTCAATATTCAAGGATATAAGCTCTGAAATTAAGACAAACTTTACAGTAAGTGAAGTTATTAAGTATTCAAAATATTTGGCTGATTTCTCAAGCGTGAATATTCATTCGTATTCATTGCCTGGTGAATATAGTTCAGATTCAGCGAACGGCGATGTTTGGATACCTAATATGGACGAAATCAGAACGATGGTACAAGATGTGTTCGGTTATCCTGCAGATAATATCACAACAGACAATCCTAAAAATGCTACAAGAGAGAGCGGTAGTTCTTCATCAAGCGGTATATCTTCAAGCTCGTCAAACACTTCAAATTCATCAAATTCATCAAATTCATCAAACTCAAAAAGCAGAAGTTCAAATTCATCATACAGTTCATCGGGAACTTCGGGTTCATCAAGCTCAAGTACTTCAAACAGTTCATCAAGCTCATCATCCGGTTCATCAAGCTCATCATCCGGTTCGTCATCAAATTATGAAACGACCGAAGAAAGTACGGGAACATCAAGTTCTTCTCACGAGAGTACAGGTGAAAGATATGAATCAAGCGAAGAATCAAGCGGTGAATCTTCGAGTCCTGAATACAGTAGCAGTGAAAGCAATGACGGCAGCGATGAATAATAAAGATAAAATCACAAAAAAGTCTTGAAATTGTTGGATTTATGTGATATAATATCTTTTAAAGCGGAATATACTATATTCAGAAAGAGTGGGTTTACCCACTCTTTCATATTTATATGAAAAGATTTTTTGAAAAGTTACGGAGGTACAAATGGCTAACGGAACAGAAATCCGAGCACTTGAACTCGGAGAACAAATTGCACAGAAACAAAATGTATATATTGTTGATGTGACATACAAAAAAGCCGACGACACTTATTCGCTATGCTATTATATTGACAAAGAGGGCGGAATTGGTATAGACGAATGTGAATTGTTTTCAAAGGCAGTAGAGGAACTTCTTGACGCAGAAGATTTTATTGAAGAAAATTATACGCTTGAAGTTTCGTCACCGGGGGCAGACAGAAAACTTACAAAGGAACGTGAATTCCTTTATTATATCGGCAGAGAGGTTGACGTAAAGCTTTACAAAGCAGAAAACGGCGTAAAGGAATTTACAGGCGTTTTAAAGGATTACAAGGATAAAACAGCATTTGTTGAACTTGATGGGGAAGTGAAAGAAATACCTGTTAAGCAAGCAGTTTATATAAGATTATCATTTAAGTTTTAGAGAGGAAGATTTATAAAAATGGAAAAGGGATTATTTGAGGTTCTTACGGAAATCTGTAACGAAAAGGGCATAAGTCAAGAGGTGCTTATAGACGCTCTTGAAGCGGCTCTTGTTGCGGCATATAAGAAAAACTTTTATTCAGCACAAAACGTTGAGGTTTCAATAGACAGAGAAAGCGGAACTGTAAAGGTATTTGCAAAGAAAGAAGTTGTTGACCTTGTATATGACGAATTTGAAGAAATTTCACTTGAGGACGCAAGAGCGATCAACGGTAATTATCAAATCGGTGATATGGTAAACATAGAAGTAACACCGAAAGATTTCGGCAGAATCAGTGCAATGACTGCAAAACAAGTTGTTACGCAGAGAATAAGAGAGGCTGAAAGAGGAATAATTTACAGTGAATACACCGAAAAGACAAATGACATAGTTTCGGGAACAATCGAGAGAATAGAAAAAGGAAACGTATTTATTGACATCGGCAAAATCGAAGCAATGCTGCCTGAAAAAGAACAGCCAATCGGCGAAACATATGAAGTAGGTCAAGTGCTTAAATGCTATGTGAGCGAAGTGAAAAGCGGAACAAAGGGTACACAGATTATAGTTTCAAGAACTCATCCGGGACTTGTAAAAAAGTTGTTTGAGGCAGAAGTACCTGAAATTGCCGAGGGTATTGTTGAGATAAAGAACATTGCGCGTGAGGGCGGTTCAAGAACAAAGATTGCCGTTTATTCAAACGATCCTAACGTTGACGCACAAGGTGCTTGTATCGGACCGAAGGGTATAAGAGTTCAGAATATCGGCGAAGAATTGAAGAATGAAAAGATTGATATAGTTAAGTGGAGCGAAGACCCTGCCGAATTTATTGCGGCAAGTTTAAGTCCTGCCAAGGTTATTTCAGCTGAAATCAACGAAGAGGAAAAGAGTGCACACGTTGTTGTACCTGAATATCAGCTTTCGCTTGCAATAGGCAGAGCAGGTCAGAATGTACGTCTTGCGGCAAGACTTACAGGCTGGAAAATAGACATCAGTGCGGAGGACTAATATATATGAAGCACATACCACAAAGGATGTGCGTTGCGTGCAGAAAAATGTATCCGCAAAATGAACTTATAAGATTGGTTCGTGACAACAAAACAGGTGAGATTAAATTCGACTGTGATAAAAAATTGTTCGGACGTGGTGCTTATATTTGCAAGAATATAGACTGTATTCGAAATGCGGAGAAAAAAAGAGGGATTGAGCGTCATTTTAAATGTGCCGTCCCAAAGGAACTATATAAAGCGGCGGAGGAATTGATTTGAACAACAAATTTTTAGGTATGCTCGGCTTGGCAAAAAGAGCCGGTAAGGTGCAGACAGGTGAAGATATATGTTCAAAAGCCGTTAAAAGCGGTGTTTCAAAGCTTATTATAGTAGCGTGTGACGCATCTGATAATACAAAAAAATCAATAACCGATTCATGCAAATTTTATAAAACGAAATTTGTTGAGGCGGGAAGTAAGGCGGAGCTTGGCAAGTTTACAGGAGCAGACAGCCGTGCGGTAGTTTCCGTGAATGACGACAATTTTGCGAAAGCAATTTTAGATAGATTAAACGACTAATCCCTCTGGGACATGGAGAAAGGGTGATGCAAATATGGCAGATAAGATAAAATTAGGTGAGATTTCAAAAAATCTAAAGATTACAAATAAGGATATAATAGCTAAACTTGCGGAATTCGGAGTAGAACTAAAGAGTTCGGCAAGCGTGGTTGACGAAGAAACTATCGGTTTGATTTTCGATATTTATACGGAGATGAACCAAGTTTCAGAGGAAGAAATTCGCGAAATGCGTGAGGCGGCTTTGAAGAAAGCAAACGAAGACGGCAATGACGAAGAAAAGCCGGCGAAAAAGCCTGCCAAGAAAACAAAAGAAAAGGCTGAAAAACCTGCTAAGAAAGAAGAAAAGAAAGCAGAAGAAAAAACTGTTAAAGAAGTTAAAAAGACTGAAGAAAAATCAGAGGTAAAAGCCGAAGTTAAGACTGAAACAAAGGCTGAAAAGAAAGAAGAAAAGCAAAAGCAAGAAAAGCATAAGAAAGTTGCAAAGAAACAGTCGGGTCAAAGAATTGACTTGAGCAATATCGACCATACCAATACGGAAGAAGAGTATGTTGTAAAGACAGAGGAAAAGAAACGTTATGTTGATACCCGTCAATCAACTGTTGAACTTGATACAATAGAATCCCGTGAACGTATTGAAGATATGGTTCCTGATAATATCAAGATGGATAAAAAGGGCGGTAAAGCTAAGAATAAAAAGGGCGGCAAAAACCGTCGTGAAAAGGAAAAGAACCAACAGCCTAAAAAGGAAATAAAGGCTAAGGTTATAACAGAGGTTGAAATCCCTGAAACAATTACGGTTGGTGAATTTGCGTCTAAGATGGGTAAGACATCGGCAGAAGTTGTTAAAAAACTTATGATGCTTGGAGTTATGGCATCACAAAACCAAGCTATCGACTTTGAAACAGCACAGCTTATCGGTGACGATTTCGGTATTGAAGTTAAACAGGAAGTTGTTCTTACAAAAGAAGATATGCTTATGATTGAAACCGAGGAAGAAGATAAGCCGGAAGATCTTGTTCCGCGTCCTCCTGTAGTTGTTGTAATGGGTCACGTTGACCACGGTAAGACATCACTTCTTGACGCAATCCGTGACACAAGCGTAACAGATACAGAGGCTGGCGGTATTACACAGCATATCGGTGCTTACAGCGTTAAACTAAACGACAGACTTATAACATTTCTTGATACACCGGGTCACGAAGCATTTACAACAATGCGTGCGAGAGGTGCACAGGTAACTGACGTTGCAATACTTGTTGTTGCGGCTGATGACGGTATTATGCCACAGACAATCGAGGCTATTAACCATGCAAAAGCGGCAGGTGTTACAATCGTTGTTGCAATTAATAAGATTGATAAAGACGGTGCTAACCCTGAAAGAGTTAAGCAAATGCTTGTTGAGTACGATCTTGTACCTGAAGAATGGGGCGGAGATACTGTCTGCGTTGAAATTTCGGCTAAAAAGAGAATTAACATTGACGGACTTTTGGAAATGGTACTTCTTGTTGCAGATATGCAGGAGCTAAAGGCTAACCCTAACAGAGATGCACAAGGTACTGTAATCGAGGCTGAAATCGATAAGGGCAGAGGTCCAGTTGCGACTGTTCTTGTACAGAACGGTACACTTAAAGTCGGTGATTTTGTAATTGCCGGAACAGCTGTCGGCAGAGTTCGTGCGATGGTAAACGATAAGGGCAGACGTGTTAAGACTGCACCACCGTCAACACCGGTTGAAATTCTTGGTTTGTCGGAGGCACCGTCGGGCGGCGACACATTTATGGTCGTTGAAAACGAAAAACTTGCACGTGACGTTGCTGAACAGAGAAAACAGGAACTTCAAGAAAATAAATTTAATCAAGTTGTTAAAGTATCGCTTGATAACTTGTTCAGCCAGATTGACGAGGGTAACATGAAAGAGCTTGACGTTATCATCAAGGCTGACGTACAAGGTAGCGTTGAGGCTGTTAAACAGTCACTTGAAAAATTGTCTAACGATGAAGTCAGAGTAAGAGCAATTCACGGCGGTGTAGGTGCGATTAACGAATCTGACGTAATGCTTGCAAATGCGTCAAATGCTATCATTGTCGGCTTTAACGTAAGACCTGACGCAGGTGCGCTTGCGTCTGCTGAACAGAATGAAGTTGATATAAGACTTTACAGAGTTATTTATCAGGCAATCGAAGAAATTGAGGCTGCTATGAAGGGTATGCTTGACCCTGAATTTAAGGAAGTCGTTATCGGTTATGCGGAAGTACGTCAGACATTTAAGGTGTCAAACGTGGGTACTATCGCAGGTTGTTATGTAACACAAGGCAAAATTCAGCGTAATGCTGAAATTCGTATCGTTCGTAACGGTATCATTGTTCACGAGGGTACTATAAATTCTCTAAAGAGATTTAAAGATGACGCAAAAGAAGTTGCGGAAAACTTTGAATGTGGTATCGGTGTTGAAAACTTCAACGATATTAAAGAGGGCGATACTATCGAATGTTTTGTTATGGAAGAAATAGAAAGATAGTTATTGGCTGAAATTCAGCCATTCATCGGAGAGGAATAAATATGGCAAGAATTGATAAAATCAATGAAGAAGTTAAGCGTGAACTTGCAAATATAATTCGTGAATTAAAAGATACGCGTATTCCACTTATGACGAGCGTTGTTACTGTAAATGTGACAAACGACTTGAGATATGCAAAGGCATATATTTCCGTTATGGGTGATGAAGAAACAAAGAAAAAAGCTATGCAGGGCTTAAAGAGTGCCGCCGGCTTTATAAGACGTGAATTGGGTAAACGAATTGATTTAAGATATACGCCGGAATTTGTGTTTGAACTTGATGATTCAATCGAGCATGGTGCAAATATCGAAAGACTTCTTAATAATATAAACAAGAAATAAAGGGGATTAGTTATGCAGGCTGTTATTGATAAGATAATGGAGGCAAAATCCGTAGCAGTGCTTACTCATTTGAATGAGGATCCGGATACAATCGGCTCATGCTTTGCATTTGCAAAGGTTATGAGAAAGTTGGGTAAAGAGGCGACCGTATATGTAAACGGAAGAATTGAGTCAAGATTGGCATTTATAGGTGATGATTATGTTTTGTATCAAGAGGGTATGAAACATAATCACGACCTTTGCGCGTGCATTGACTGCGGTGATTTGGGACGTATAGCAGAGAGAAAGTCCCTCTTTGAAGAAATAAATAATTCAATAAATATTGACCATCACTTAACAAACACTAATTTTGCCGATGCAAATTATGTTGACGGTAAAGCGGCTGCGGCAGGTGAAATTTTGTATGCTTTATTTGAAAAAATGGGCATTGAATTGGATAATGATATTGCCAAGGATTTGTATACGGCAATATGCTCCGATACGGGTTGCTTTAAGTACAGTAACGTTACGTCTAAAACAATGCGTACGGCGGCAAACCTTTTGGAATATGATTTTGACCATGCGGAAGTGGCAAGACTGCTTTTTGACAGTGAGTCGCTTGCGGCGGCGAAATTAAAAGCAGAAATTACCGAAAATATCAAGGAATATGCAGACGGTAAAATTAAAGCGGTAATTACCGATGAAAAAATCGGTGCAAAGTACGGAATGGGTAAGGAAGATATTCCGAATTTGGTTGATATTCCGAGAAGAATTGAGGGTACTGAAATTGCGGTTTGCATAAAACGTACAAACAACGGTTTCAGACTTAATTTGCGTTCAAACGGTAAAGCCGACGTTGCGGAAGTTGCAATGAAGTTCGGCGGCGGCGGTCATATTAAAGCGGCAGGTGCGACTTTGGATTTCGATTCAACCGAAAAAGCCGAAAAGGCTGTTATCGACGCTTGCAAAAGAGCTTTGGATAAAATAATTTAACGGAGATTATAATGAACGGTATAATTATAATAGATAAGCCTTTGGGACGTACTTCGCATGATATGGTTTATGTTATGCGTAAGATGACGGGTATAAAAAAGGTTGGACATACGGGAACGCTTGACCCTGAGGCAACGGGCGTACTGCCTGTTTGTATCGGCTCTGCAACAAAGGTTGCGGATATGCTTACTTTGTCGGACAAGTGTTACAGAGCTGAGCTTGTGCTTGGTATGACGACCGATACGCAGGACGCTGACGGTGAAGTGCTTACGGAGTGTGAAGTGACTTGCAGTGAAGATGAAATCAGACAAGCTATAATGAGCTTTGTCGGTGAAATCGAGCAGATACCGCCTATGTATTCTGCGATAAAGCAAAACGGCAAGAAACTTTACGAACTTGCAAGAAAAGGTATCGAAGTTGAGAGGAAAAGCCGTAAGGTGACGATAAATTCTATTGATATACTTGAAATTAACGGCGAACGTGTGACTATTGACGTTTCGTGTTCAAAAGGTACATATATCAGAACACTTTGCGAGGATATAGGTATGAAACTGCACGTCGGTGCGTATATGAACACATTAAGACGTACAAAAACAGGACCGTTTACGATAGAAGAAAGCCACACGCTAAAGGAAATCGAAATATTGAAAAACAACGGCGAGCTTGAAAAAATCATAATTCCCGTTGACAGAATGTTTGAGGAATATCCTAAAATTAAACTTAACCCAAAGCAAGTTAAAAGCGTTACGAACGGTGTACAGATGACGTACAGCGGTAAAGAGGGACAATCTTACCGCGTGTATGACGAAAAAAATAATTTTTTGTGTATATCAAAGATTACAGACGGCAAATTAAAACTTGAAAAATCTTTCTGGAATTAAGGGGGCGATATAAATGAAGATATTCCGTGATAAAACAGATTACGATGGTACGGTTGTTGCACTCGGAAATTTTGACGGACTTCATATCGCTCATATGACGATTATCAGAAACGGTATTAAATATGCAAAAGAAAACGGCTTAAAAAGCGGTGTGCTGTTGTTTGAAGAAAACACAAATGACGTTGTGGGGCATAAGATTGAGCTTATAACGCCGAATGAGGCAAAGTTGGAGCTTTTGGAACGTGAAAAGCCTGATTTTGTGTATATGGAGAAATTTGATAAGGAGTTTATGAAAAAAACTCCCGAAGAATTTGTACAGTATCTTGTTGAAAATCTTCATATAAAGGCTGTTTGTGTCGGATATGATTACAGTTTCGGCTACAAAGCACAAGGTGACGTCAAACTTTTAAAATGGTTTGGCGAGAAATACGGATTTAAAGTGTTTGTTACGGACGTTATAAAGCTTGACGGAAAAATCGTTTCGAGTACATACATAAGGAGCATTATAAAAGCCGGTGATATGGAAAAAGCGGAACGTTTTTTGGGCAGACGTTATTGCATTGAAGGCAATGTTGTGAAAGGTTTGCAGAACGGCAGAAAAATGGGTATTCCGACTGCGAATGTTGATTATGACGTGAATATGGCACTTCCCGAAGAGGGTGTTTACGCAGGTATAACGTATGTGCGTGGTAAGCGTTTGAAATGCGTTGTCAATGTCGGAAAAAATCTGACATTCGGTGCAAAAAAATTGACAGTGGAAAGTCATATCCTTGATTTTGACGAGGATATTTACGGAGAATATATACGCGTGAGTTTTGCGAAAAAACTTAGGGGTGTTATAAAATTTGACGGTGTAGATAAACTTATTGAACAGATACATCACGATATGGAAGTTACATCAAAAATGGATTTATAAGTGTTTTTGAGAGGAGTTATTTATGTTTACAAGTGTAATTTTAGCGGCAGGAATGGGAACAAGAATGAAGTCGAAAATGCCGAAGGTACTTCATAAAGTATGCGGTAAACCGCTTTCAAAGTGGGTTATTGACGCGTCTGAGGCAGCAGGTGCGGACAAGGTTTGCGCGGTTGTCGGTCATAAGGCTGAAACGGTTAAAGAGGTACTCGGCGATGTGTGCAAATTTGCGTTGCAGGCTGAACAAAAAGGTACAGGTCACGCAGTTATGCAAGCTATCGACGTTATAAAAAATTCAAAGGGCGAGGTTGTTATTCTAAACGGTGACACTCCTCTTATAACTGCCGAAACAATAAACAAGGCTATTGAATATCACAAAAATAACGGCAATCAAGCAACTGTTATAACCGCAATTCTTGACGATGCGACAGGTTACGGAAGAATTGTAAGAGATAATGACGGTTCTGTTTTGAAAATCGTTGAGCAAAAGGACGCAAGTAAAGAAGAAAAGAAAATCAACGAAGTAAATTCGGGAATGTACGTTTTTGACGCACAGTCGCTTGTATATGCACTTGATAAGATTACTCCGAACAACGCACAAGGCGAATATTACCTTACAGATACTCTTGAAATACTTCTAAGTGCCGGTAAGAAAATCGGCGGTTACGCAATTTCGGACAATGACGAAATCAGAGGTATAAACGACAGAGTACAGCTTAATGAAGCCGAGAAGATTATGCAAAAGCGTATTAATGAATACCATATGAGAAACGGTGTTACAATGCGTAATCCTGAAAGCGTTTATATCGAAGACGGCGTTGAAATCGGCAATGATACTGAAATTTGTCAGAACGTCACAATAAAGAGCGGTACAAAAATCGGCTCTGACTGCGTTATCGGTTCGGGAAGTATGCTTGACAGAGCGGTTATACATGACGGCGTTGACGTGTTAAGCTCAGTTATACTTGAATCGGAAGTTGACGAGGGTACACACGTAGGACCTTTTGCGTATATCAGACCTAATTGTCATGTGGGTAAGGAAGTTAAAGTCGGCGATTTTGTCGAACTTAAAAATTCAAATATTGACGACGGTACAAAGATTTCTCACCTTACATACATCGGCGACAGCGATGTCGGTAAAAGGGTAAACTTCGGCTGTGGTACTGTAACGTGTAACTATGACGGTAAGAAGAAATACAGAACAACAATCGGTGACGATTGCTTTGTAGGCTGTAATACAAACTTCGTTTCGCCGATTAATGTCGGTGACGGCGTTTATATTGCCGCAGGTTCGACAATAACAGAAGATATTCCTGAAAATAGCTTGTCTATCGCGCGTGCAAGACAGGTTAATAAAGAGGGTTGGAAGGATAAACGTAAGTAATATGAGTTTTAAAGATATTTGGGCAGATAAATTATCTGCCCTTTTTGGACGTAAAGAGGAGATTATACCAATGTATTTAATAGTGGGACTTGGAAATCCGGGTAAGCAGTACGATATGACACGTCATAATATCGGATTTCACACAATAGACTATATTGCGGATAAGTACGGTGCAAAACTTACCAAATTAAAGTTTAAAGCGGTGTACGGTGAGGCGACAATAAGCGGTGAAAAGGTGTACCTTGTAAAACCGCAGACATATATGAATTTAAGCGGTGATTCAGTCGGTGAAATGGCACAGTTTTATAAAATACCGCCTGAAAATATTATTGTAATCAATGACGATATATCTCTTGATGTAGGCAGAATAAGAGTAAGACCGAAAGGAAGTGCCGGCGGTCACAACGGACTTAAATCTATAATATACCGTCTAAACAGCGATACATTCCCAAGAGTAAAAATGGGTGTCGGTGCACCGAAACACGAAGATTATGATTTGGCAGACTTTGTACTCGGCAGATTTACAAAGGAAGAAATTCCTGTAATGGAGGACGCAATAGTTAAAGCGGAAAAAGCCGTTGCGGAGATTATCAAAAACGGTGTACAGTCTGCGATGAATAAGTATAACGGCAAATAAAAAAGTGCATTTTGTCCGTCCACGACAAGGTGTGTAAAGAACGGTTGTGGGCAGAAAGGCTGTAAATATGAATTTTTCTGATATTTTAAACGATTATGCACCGTATAAAGGCATAGTAGAAAATCTTAATAATACGCCTGTTTCTGTTGCGGGAATAGTTGAATCGGCTCAGGGACAGCTTATTTATTCGCTGAAAAATGAAAATAAATCCTCTGCGCTTGTTGTGTGTTACAGTGATATGGAGGCGAGAAAACTTTATTCGGATATGGAATTGTATTCGGATAATGTCTTGTATTTTCCGACAAAGGAATATATTTTCTATAATATCGAAACCTCCGGTCATCAGAACGAGCACGCAAGAATTTCCGTTATACAGAAACTTGTAAGCGGCGGCGATTATATAGTTGTGACAAGCCTTGACGCAATTCTGCAGTATACTTGCGATAAAGAAGAATTTGAGAGCCTTTGTATAGATTTTGAGCTTGGAAAAACGTTTAATCTTGAAAAACTGACGGAGGACCTTGTTGTAATGGGTTACTCAAGAGAGGACAGCGTTGAGGGTGCGGGACAGTTCGCAATCCGCGGCGGAATACTTGATATATTTCCTGTCGGCAACGAAAATCCGTACAGAATCGAATTTTTTGATGATGAAACCGACTCTATAAGAGAGTTTGACACATATACTCAGCGTTCGCTTGATAAGATTGACTTCGCACGTGTGACAACGGCGAATGAGGCGGTTATCACTGACGAAAAACGTGACAGAATTATAGCAGAGCTTGAAAAACGCATAAGAAGTGCAAAACGTAAAAAGAGTGACGAAAGCTATTTTATCGAAACAACCGAATCGGATATAGAAAGCTTTAAGGAAGTAAGATATTTCCCGTCAATAGACAAATATGTATCGCTTGTATATGACAAAATACCGTCAATTACCGATTATTTTTCGGATAATGACCTTGTGTTTATAATTGACCCGAAACGTATAAGCGAGCGTGGCAAGACGTTTGAATGGGAGAAAAACGAAGTAGTAGCCGAACTTAAAGAAAAGGGAATAATCGGTGCTGCAAAGGATAGTTTTTATTGCTCATATCACGATAAAGTGCATGAAATGTCGGCGAAAAAACTTATATCGATTGATGTTCTTTCTCATTCGTCAACCGACTTTAAATACAAGCACCTTGAAACATTCACAACTAAAACAACTGTTTCGTTCCACGGTAAAATCGAGTATTTGTATGAAGATTTGAGGAATTGGCAAAGTAAAAATTATACTGTCGCAATTCTTTGTACGTCAAGAGGTCGCGGCGAAAACCTTGCAGGTGTGCTTGTTGACAAGGGGATAAGAGCGAGATTTATCGGTGATGACGCAAATAAGGCGAATTTCAATAAAGGCGAAACCGTTATAATAAAGGGTGAACTTAATAAGGGTTTTGAGTATCCCGAAATTAATTTTGTGCTTGTTTCCGACAGAGAAATTTTTGAAACAAAGAAAAGCCGTTCAAGACGTAAAGTTGAAAATGCAAACAGAATTAAGAATTACACAGATATAAGCGTAGGCGACTATGTTGTACACCAAACGCACGGTATCGGTCAATATATGGGTACAAAGAAAATGGTTGTCGGCGGTATAACAAAGGATTACCTTAAAATTCAGTATCAAGGCACAGATTCTTTGTATATTCCGATTGACCAGCTTAATCTGCTTTATAAATATGTCGGCAATACCGATAAAAAGCTGAAACTTAATAAGCTCGGCAGTAACGAATGGAACAAGACAAAGCAGAGAGTAAAACAGTCAACGGAAGAATTGGCGAAAAAACTTGTTGCACTTTATGCGGAACGTGAGAAGGCAAAAGGTTTTGCGTACAGTGAAGACACACCTTGGCAACGTGATTTTGAAGATACGTTCCCATATCAGGAAACGGACGACCAGTTAAGGTCGATTGAAGAAGTTAAAGGCGATATGGAAAGCCAAAAGCCGATGGACAGACTTCTTTGCGGTGACGTTGGTTTCGGTAAAACGGAAATTGCACTTCGTGCGGCATTTAAGGCGGTCGGCGACTCAAAACAAGTCGCATATCTTTGCCCTACGACAATTCTTGCAATGCAGCATTATGAAACGTTTTTAAAACGTATGGAAAGTTTTCCGATAAAGGTTGAAATGCTGTCGCGTTTCCGTACCGCATCCGAGCAAAAACGTATTTTGAAAAAACTTAAAACGGGCGAAATTGATATAATTATCGGAACGCACAGAATACTTTCAAAGGACTTGGAATTTAAAGATTTGGGCTTGCTTATAATAGACGAGGAACAGAGATTCGGTGTTGCACACAAGGAGCGGTTAAAGGAATTAAAGCAAAATATAGACGTTCTGACAATGACGGCAACGCCTATACCGCGTACCTTGCATATGGCAATGACGGGTGTAAGAGATATGAGTGTGCTTTCGGAACCGCCCGAAAACAGATACCCTGTACAGACGTATGTTTTGGAGGACAATCCCGCAGTTATAGCGGACGCTGTCAGAAATGAACTGTCACGCGGAGGACAGGTGTTTTATCTGTATAACCGTGTACAGGGAATATACAGAAAAGCGGAATGGATACGTTCAATGTTCCCGGATATAACCGTTGCAGTCGGTCACGGTAAGATGAAAGAGGACGAACTTGAAGATATTATGTACGATATGGTAAACGGCAAAACAGACGTACTTGTCTGTACGACTATTATCGAAACAGGTCTTGACATTCCGAATGCAAATACGATTATAATTGAAAATGCCGATAAAATGGGACTTTCACAGCTTTATCAGTTAAGAGGACGTGTCGGACGTTCAAATCGTGCGGCATATGCGTATTTGACGTATCACAGAGATAAGATATTATCGGATATTGCGTCAAAAAGACTTCGTGCGGTAAAGGAATTTACCGAATTCGGTTCGGGATTTAAAATCGCAATGCGTGACCTTGAAATCAGAGGTGCGGGAAATATTTTAGGACCTGAACAACACGGACATATGGACGCGGTCGGCTACGATATGTACTGTAAATTGCTGAAAGAAAGCGTTGATGAGGCACAGGGCATTAAGATTGACGATGTACAGGACGTTGCGATTGATATAAATATTGACGCATATTTACCTGAAAGCTATATCAGAAACCACAATCAACGTATTGATATATACAAGAAAATCGCGGCAATCGAAACGGAGGACGATAAGTTTGAAATCGAGGACGAACTTATCGACAGATTCGGTGATATACCGAGAGCCGTACAAAATATTATCGAAGTTGCGTCGCTTAAAACGTATGCCAAAGAATGTGGTATATATGAAATAGCACAGAGCGGTGACAATCTTTTGATGAAATTCGGCGAGAATTACGTTGACGCAAATCTTATTATGGGACTTGATAAAATGTTCCCTAAACGCATAAAGCTGTTGTCGGGCGACAAACCTGTCATAAGCTATGCGATTAAGGGTGAATATAAGAAAATCTTGAATATTGTAAATAATTTGTTAAGTACAATAAAGGAATTGCAAAGTGCCGAAAAAGATAGTATAATAAAATCATAAGATTTTAAGGAGAAAGACATATGAAATATACAAAACTTGCGGCAGTGGCATTGGCAAGCGTGATGATGTTGAGTGCCTGCGGTCAAAGTGCAAATAACGACAATCCGATTGTTATGACTGTCGGCGATACACAGATTACCGAGAGTGAATTTAACTATTATATGAACACATATAAGGAAAATTACAATATGGGTCAGGCGAAAAAATCATCGCTTGAATACTGCCAAAGAAATCAGCTTATCGTTGAAGTTGCAAAGGCAATGGATATAAAGCTTGACAGTGACACACAGTCTAAATTAAAGGATTATCAAAAGTCGATAAAAGATTCTTATGACCGTGAGGGCGGATATAAGAAGTTTTTAAAGGACAATAACCTGACTGATGATTATATTGATACGCTTGCGTCGGTAAGCTACTATACGGACGCGTTGAAGAAACAAACGGAAACACCTACATTTACGGAAGATGAATTGCGTGAATATTTTAAAGAACATTACAGACGTGTCAAGTATGTGTTGATTTCGACTATCGACTCACAAACCGGTGACGAAGTATCGGACGATAAAAAGGAAGAGGCAAAGAAAACCGCGGAAGAAGTTTTGGAAAAAGCACAAAACGGTGAAGATTTTGATACGCTTATAAGTGATTATTCGCCGAATACCGCAAACGATTCCGATGAAAACGGATATATTTTTACCGATAACGAAACAGGCATAGAATTTGAAGAAGGCGTTGATTCAATAAAAGCCGACGAATTTACACTTGTTCAGTCCGATTCGGGATATTATGTAATAAAACGATTGCCGCTTGACGAATCACAGGAATGTTTTGAAGAAGAATATGAAAATGAGGCGGAAACTATCAATACTACAATGCAGAACAACGCATTTTACGAACAAGTTCAAAAATGGGCTGACGAATACGGTATAAAAGTTACCGTAAATGACGAAGTTTTGGACAAAATAAATTAATGAAATTATTAAATCGGAGTATAACATTCTGTTATACTCCGATTTTTTTGCTTTATGCGAAAAAAATTCCCCAAAACCATTGATATTAGAGTTCATTTTAGGTATAATAATATAGAATAGGTATATTAGCTATAATGAAAGGAATTAATAAAAAAATGGACAGTAATAAACAAATGGCAGATCTTTTGTTCAAGAATATAACAAAAACTCCCGACGATTACGAACAAATGTATCCCAAAAGAAATCTTGAAGAGGGTGCGGTTGTAACTCGTTTTGCACCGAGTCCGACAGGATTTTTGCATTTCGGCGGATTGTTTGCCGCATTTATCGGAAAGACAGCGACAAAGTCAACAAACGGTGTATTCTATCTGAGAATCGAAGATACCGATAAAAAACGTGAGGTTGAAAACGGTGTAAGCCTTATAGTAAAGGGACTTAACGATTTCGGTATAGAAATCGATGAGGGTATGCTGTCAGAAACTGACGAAAAGGGTGCATACGGTCCATATACTCAAAGTAAGAGAAAAGATATATATCAGGCATATGTTAAGTCGCTTGTTGAGCAGGGACTTGCATATCCGTGCTTTATGACAGAAGAAGAACTTGCAACAATCAGAGAAAAGCAGGAAAGTGAAAAATTACTTCCGGGTGTGTACGGTGAATTTGCAAAGTATCGCGACATCACTGTTGAAGAAGCACAAAAGAGAATTGAAAACGGCGATGAATACGTTGTAAGATTGAAGTCACCGGGTAAGGAAGACAAGAGAATTAAGTTTAAGGATGTTATCAAGGGCGAAATTGAAATGCCTGAAAATATTCTTGACGTTGTACTTTTGAAAAAGGACGGAACTCCTACATACCACTTTGCTCACGTTGTTGACGACCATTTAATGCGTACAACTCACGTTATTCGTGGTGACGAATGGATTTCATCAGTGCCGATACATTTGCAGTTGTTCTGGCTATGCGGTTTAAAACCGCCTAAGTATGCGCACATTTCGCCTATTATGAAAGAGGAAAACGGCGGTAAGCGTAAACTTTCAAAGAGAAAAGACCCTGAGGCGGCAGTAAGCTATTACAGTGAGGTCGGTTATCCGAAAGGTGCAATTTGGGAATACTTAATGACACTTGCCAATTCAAATTATGAAGACTGGCGTCTTGCAAATCCTAATGAGGATATAGATAACTTTAAGTTTTCGTTCTCGAAAATGAGTAAAGCAGGCGCACTTTTCGATATGGTTAAGCTTGCGGACGTAAGCAAAAACTATATTTGCCGTTTGAGTGCGGAAGAAGTTTATGAAATGGTTACTGATTGGGCAAAGGAAAACAATAAGAAACTATACAAACTTCTTGTTGATGACGAAGAATATGCAAAGGCAATATTTGCGATAGAACGTGGAAACGCAAAACCGCGTAAAGATATTTCGGCTTGGACAGACGTTGAAAATTACGTTTCGTATTTCTATTCGGAGCTTTGGGACAGAAAATTTGATTTTCCGGATAATCTTTCAAATGATGATATGATAGAAATACTTGAACTTTACAAGCAGATTTACGACGAAAACGTCAGCAGCGACGATTGGTTCCCACAGGTAAGAGATATGGCGGAAACAATAGGTTATGCTAAAGCACCTAAGGTTTATAAAAAAGACCCTGATTCATATAAGGGACATGTCGGTGATGTCGCAGGAGTTATTCGTGTTGCGGCAACAGGCAGAAGAAATACTCCGGACCTTTACGAAATACTTCAAGTACTTGGTAAGGACGAAGTGATGAAGAGATTTGACGAAGCAATAGAAAGTTTAAGGGGATAAAGATATATGGAAGAAATATTCAGCAGAAATTTTATTGAAGAAGCAATAGACAAAGACCTTGAGGAAAAAGTGTACGACCATGTACAAACGCGTTTTCCTCCCGAACCTAACGGTTATCTTCATATCGGACACGCAAAGGCTATAAGCATAGATTTCGGTATGGCTGAAAAGTATAACGGAAAATGTAATTTGCGTCTTGACGATACTAATCCTACAAAGGAAGATACAGAATACGTTGACGCAATAATGGAGGATATAAAGTGGCTTGGCTTTAAGTGGGACAAGGTGCTTTATGCGTCTGATTATTTTGACGATATTTATGCGGCGGCTGTAAAACTTATCAAAAAGGGTAAGGCATATGTTGACGATTTGTCACCGGAAGAAATAAGAGAGTACAGAGGTACTCTTAAAACTCCCGGTAAGAACAGTCCGTACAGAGAAAGAACGATTGAAGAAAACCTTGATTTGTTCGAGAGAATGACAAATGGTGAATTTGCTGACGGTGCAAAGGTATTAAGAGCAAAAATTGATATGGCGTCACCAAACTTAAATATGCGTGACCCGATTATTTACAGAATACTTCGTGCACATCATCACAGAACAGGTGATAAGTGGGTAGTTTATCCTATGTATGACTTTGCACATCCTATTTCAGATACTGTTGAGGGTGTTACTCATTCGCTTTGCTCACTTGAATTTGAGGATCACAGACCGCTTTATGATTGGGTATTAAAAGAAGTCGGCTTTGAAAGTCCGTCAAGACAGATTGAGTTCGCAAGAATGAATCTTAACTATACGCTTACAAGTAAAAGACGTTGTCTGAAACTTGTTCGAGAAAATATTGTGTCGGGTTGGGACGATCCGAGAATGTCAACACTTTGCGGTATGCGCAGACGCGGTTACACACCTGAGGCTATTCGTGATTTCTGCGAAAGAATCGGTGTTTCAAAAGCAAACAGCGTTGTTGACTTTGCTTTACTTGAGGCTTGTATCAGAGAAGATTTGAATAAGAAAGCACCGAGAGCAATGGCGGTTTTAAGACCGATAAAACTTATAATCGACAATTATCCTGAAGATAAGGTTGAACAGATTGAAGTGGAAGTTAATCCGGAAAATCCTGAAATGGGTAAGAGAACGGTAGAATTTTCGCGTGAACTTTATATAGAAGAGGACGACTTTATGGAGGACGCTCCGAAGAAGTATTTCAGACTTTCACCCGGCAGAGAAGTAAGACTAAAAAGTGCGTATTACGTTACTTGCACAAGCTGTGAAAAGGACGAGAACGGCAATATTATTGCTGTACACTGCACATACGATCCCGAAACCCGCGGCGGTGACTCACCTGACGGACGTAAGGTAAAGGGTACAATTCACTTTGTAAGTGCCGCACACGCAATAGACGCGGAAGTACGTCTTTACGACAGATTGTTTACGGTTGAAAATCCGTCTGACGAAACAGGCGTAAATGACTTTACAGACAATCTTAACAAAGATTCTATGATAGTTCTTAAAAATGCAAAACTTGAAAGCAATTTGACAAATCTAAGTGTAGGAGATAAGTTCCAATTCCTTAGATTGGGATATTTTTGCGTTGATAAAGATTCAACATCTGAAAAGCCTGTTTTCAACAGAACTGTTGCATTAAAAGATTCATGGAAGAAAATTAATAAATAGAAAGAAGTTTTGAAAAATGGAATATACAAAATTTATGGCTGACAGAGTTAAGACGATGAAAGGCAGTGCCATTCGTGAAATGTTCAAGCGTATGGCTGATCCTGAGATTATCTCACTTGCAGGAGGAAACCCTGCGTCTGAATTGTTCCCGGGTGACGAACTTTCAAAAATTGCGGGTAAAATTCTTATGACAAACCCTACTCTTGCTTTGCAGTACGGTACAACAGACGGCTATCCGAAAATGAAAGACTGTGCAAGAAAGCGTGCGGAAAAAGTTAATTCAGTCGGTGAAAATGATGAAATTCTTATTATGACAGGTGCAAATCAAGGTATTGACCTTACTGCAAAGGCTGTTTTAAATAAGGGTGACAAGGTTATCGTTGAAAGTCCAAGCTTTATAGGAAGTCTTAATGCGTTCAGAACATATGAGGCTGAACTTGTCGGCGTTACTGTTGAGGCTGACGGTATGAATATGGACGAGCTTGAAGAAACTCTGAAGAATACGGACGGTGTAAAGATGATTTACACAATTCCTACATTCCAAAATCCGACAGGCTGTACAATGTCGCTTGAAAAGAGAAAGCGTATGCTTGAAATCGCATCAAAGTATGACGTGCTAATCCTTGAGGACAATCCTTACGGTGACTTGCGTTTTGCAGGTGAGGACGTGCCGACAATCAAGTCGCTTGATACAGAGGACAGAGTTGTTTATGCAGGCTCATTCTCAAAAATTCTTTCACCGGGTATGCGTCTTGGCTACATTGTAGCACCTGCACCGCTTGCGGAAAAGATTGAAATGCTAAAGCAGGTAAATGACGTACATACACCGATGATTACACAGCTTATGTGTGTGGAATTTATGAAGAAGTACGATATAGATAAGTACATTGCAAAGAACAGAGAGCTTTACGGAAAGAAATGTGCCGCAATGGTCAGTGCAATGGAAAAATATTTCCCACAGGGTAAAGTTAAGTGGGTAGTGCCTGAGGGCGGTATATTCCTATGGTGCGAATGCCCTACTATCGAAGATATTACACCGATTGTCGATAAGTGCCTTGAAAAGAAAGTCGCTATCGTACCCGGTTCAAATTTTGCAACGGATATATATGCTCCGTCAAATATGTTCAGACTTAACTATTCATCGGCTACTATTGAAAATATAGAAGAAGGTGTAAGACGTTTGGGAGAAGTCTTGACAGAAATGCTTTAATCTGTGAAAGGAAGATAATAATGGAAGATAAGAAAATCATATTTTCAGGCGTACAACCGTCGGGAAATCTTACACTCGGAAACTATTTGGGAGCGATAAAAAACTGGGTTGACATACAGAAAGATTATAACTGTATATACTCAATGATGGACTTGCATACAATTACAGTTCGTCAAACTCCTGCTGATATAAGAAGAAGAACTCTTGAAGTGCTTGCTTTGTACATCGCTTGCGGAATTAATCCGGAAGAAACAATTTTGTTTATTCAGTCGCATAACCCTGCACACGCAGAGCTTGGCTGGGTACTTAACTGTTACACATATATGGGTGAATTGCAGAGAATGACGCAGTTTAAGGATAAGTCTGCACGTCATGCTGAAAACATCAATGCGGGATTGTTTACATATCCTGTACTTATGGCGGCAGATATTTTGCTTTACCAAACAGACTATGTGCCTGTAGGTAAGGACCAAATGCAGCATATTGAAATTTGCCGTGACATTGCACAGAGATTTAACTCGCTTTATGGTGATGTATTCAAAATTCCCGAAGGTATGCTTTCAAAGTCGGGTGCAAAGATAATGAGCTTGCAAGAGCCTGAAAAGAAGATGTCAAAGTCCGATCCTAACCCTAAGGGATATATTTCAATGATGGACGATATGAATGTTATCGCCAAGAAGATAAAGAGTGCGGTAACGGACAGTGAGGGTGTTATTGAATATCGTGAAAACGATCCGACAAAAGCCGGAATTAACAACCTTTTGAGCATTATGTCAGCCGTAACAGGCAGGAATATCGAGTCAATCGTAAAGGATTACAGCGGTAAGGGTTACGGTGACTTTAAGAATGACGTTGCGGAGGCGGTTGTTGAATGTATCCGCCCGATCAGAAATGAATATGATAAACTTATTGCCGATAAGCAGTACCTTATGGATATATGTCAAAGAGGTGCTGACAGTGCAAAGAGAATTTCACAGAGAACATTGAAAAAGGTGTATAAGAAAGTCGGCTTTGTGCTGTAATGGAGGGTAATATGTTAACTCGACAAGTTTTATTTATGATATTTGCATTCATCGTATCGTTCGCATTTACGTTTGCAACGACTCCTTTGGTAAGACGATTTGCTTTTAAAATCGGTGCGATAGACATACCGAAAGACAACAGAAGAATGCACAAAAAACCTACACCGCGAATAGGCGGTTTGGCAATTATTTTCGGATTTACGGTGGCGACATTGTGCTTTGCACAGCCGTCACGGCAGCTTTACGGAACGCTCGCAGGTGCGGCGATTATTGCCGTCATGGGCGTTATAGACGACTGCAAAAACCTGCCCGCTAAGCTGAAATTTGTAATTCAGATTATTGCCGCACTTGTGGTTGTGTTTGCAGGCGATATAAAAATCGATGTGTTCACAAACCCAAATTTCCTAAGCGACAATCCGTATTGGGTACTTCCCGAATGGCTTTCGGTAACGCTTACTGTTATATGGATTGTATTCATAACAAATGCGGTAAACTTTATTGACGGTCTTGACGGATTGGCGGCAGGCGTGTCGGCGATAATGTCAATATCGCTTGTGTTTATATCGATAAGAGTGGGTGAATATTCGATTGCAATTTTGGGTATTGCACTTATGGGTTCGTGTTTCGGATTTTTGCCGTTTAACTTTAATCCGGCAAAAATATTTATGGGTGATACAGGCTCGACGTTCTTGGGATTTATGCTTGCAACATTGTCTATACAAGGTGTGTTCAAGAGTTATGCGGTAATATCGTTTGCAGTACCGCTTTTGATTTTGGGATTGCCGTTGTTTGACGCATTGTTTGCGATGATTAGACGTATATTGCGCGGACAAAGTCCGATGACTGCGGACAGAGGACACTTGCACCACAGACTTGTGGATATGGGATTTTCCCAGAAACAAACCGTATTTATATTGTACGCAATAAGCGGTGTGCTTGGAATAACGGCTGTACTTTTGGCTGAAAGCGGCGTACTCAGAGCATTGTTGCTTGTAATATGCGTGCTTATACTTCTTTTGATTGGAAGTATGCTTGGAAAGAACAGTTATGTACATCAACATCAGGATAACAGAAATTTGACTGATGATAATGAAATTGACGTTGAAGAAGTTTCCGATAAAAAAGGTAATGAGGATAAGTAGGAAAGGATAGAGAAAAGTGAAAAAGTTAAAGGTTATGACAGTTTTCGGTACAAGACCTGAGGCAATCAAAATGGCTCCGCTTGCACTTGAACTGAAAAAATATGACAATATTGAATCAATCGTATGTGTAACGGCACAGCACAGACAAATGCTTGACCAAGTTCTTGAAATATTCGGCATAACACCTGACTATGACCTTGATATTATGAAGACAAGACAGAGTCTTATCGGAATAACAACAAGAGTTTTGGAAGGTCTTGACGAAGTTATTAAAAAGGAACAGCCTGATATTGTGCTTGTACACGGCGACACATCAACAAGTTTCGTTGCGGCACTTGCGGCTTTTTATAATCAAGTCAAGGTCGGACACGTTGAGGCAGGTCTGAGAACATACGATAAATATTCTCCGTTCCCTGAAGAAATGAACAGACAGCTTACAGGCAGAATTGCCGATCTTAATTTCTCACCGACAGAGCAAAACAGAAAGAATTTACTTAAAGAAAATGTTTCGGACGATATTATTTATATAACCGGTAATACGGTTATTGACGCGCTTAAAACAACTGTCCGTGATGATTATAAGTTCAAGGATGAGTGCCTTAACAACCTTGATTTTGATAATAAGAGAGTAATTATTGTAACTGCTCACAGACGTGAAAATCTTGGTAAACCGCTTGAAAATATCTGTAATGCGTTAAAGCAGATTGTTACGGAATATGAAGATGTTGAACTTGTATATCCTGTTCACTTAAATCCGGCTGTTCGTGAAACTGCATTCGGTATTCTCGGCGATATGGACAGAGTACATCTTATTGATCCTCTTGACGTTGAAGAACTTCATAATGCTATGTCACGTTCGTTTATGGTTATGACAGACAGCGGCGGAATACAGGAAGAAGCACCGGCACTTGCAAAGCCTGTTTTGGTACTTAGAAAAGAAACAGAACGTCCTGAGGCTGTTGCGGCAGGCACGGTTAAAATAGCAGGTGTTGAAAAGGACGATATTGTACGTCTTGCAAAGGAATTGCTTGACAGTGAAGATGCGTATAATAAAATGGCACACGCTGCTAACCCTTACGGTGACGGTGAAGCGTCAAGAAGAACTGTTGAAGCTATTCTTTACGCATTTGGTTACAGTGACAAACGTCCTGAGAACTTTTCAGTAAAATAAATATGAGAATGGGAAAATTTCATATAAGATAGGGGGTACCCCAATGCAAGATTTGCTGAATAAAATAGACCGTCTTTTGAAAGAGAAAAAATTTTTTGAAGTAAAAAATATTGTGAAAGATGAGAATGCCGCAGACCTTGCGGTGTTGTTTGACGAACTGTTCGGTGAAGTGTTCGGTGAAAAGACTGAATTTATGATTTTGTTCAGACTTTTGCCAAAGGATTTGGCGGCTGAAACATTTGCACATATGAACAGCGATATGCAGAGCCATCTTATACAGATGTTTTCCGATAAAGAAATCAGAGATATTCTTGATGAATCTTTTATTGATGATACTGTTGATATAATCGAAGAAATGCCGGCGAACGTTGTTTCGAGAATTTTGAAAAACTCAACAACGGGCGAGCGTAAGGCGATTAATGAAATTCTGCGTTATCCGAAGGACAGTGCCGGAAGTATAATGACAATAGAATATGTCAGTCTGCATAAGGATATGACGGTATCGGAAGCTTTTGAAAAAATTCGTAAAGTCGGTGTGAATAAGGAAACTATTTATACTTGTTATGTGACCGAAAACAGAAAACTTATCGGTGTAATCACTGTAAAGGATTTGTTTATGGCTGATGAGGACGATAAGATTGCCGATATTATGGAAACGCATATTATAAGCGTTGATACACTTGAAGATAAGGAAATTGTCGGACATATGTTCAGAAAGTACGATTTTCTTGCATTACCGGTTGTTGATAAGGATAATCGACTTGTCGGTATCGTTACATTTGACGACGCTATGGACGTCATTCAAGATGAAAATACAGAGGACTTCTCAAAAATGGCGGCTATTGCGCCGAATGAGGAATCGTATTTCAGAACAGGTATTTTTAAACACGCAAAAAGCCGTATAGTATGGCTTTTGATACTTATGATAAGTGCAACGATTACACAGATTATAACGAATAGGTACGAGGCCGCATTTGCGGCAGTACCGCTTTTGGTTTCGTTTATGCCTATGATAATGGATACCGGCGGTAACTGCGGCGCACAAAGTTCTACTCTTATAATCAGAGGTATTGCACTTGATGAAATTCATTTTTCGGACTTTTTTAAAGTGGTGTTCAAGGAATTTAGAATTTCTATTATAGTCAGTTCGGTATTGGCGGTGGTAAACGGTGTGCGAATTTATATAATGTATCAGCATAAATGCGATTATCCGTTTATGCTTGCACTGACGATTGCATTGTCAATTATCGCAACAGTTATTTTGTCAAAGGTTATAGGTTCAATGTTGCCTATGCTTGCAAAAAAATGCCGACTTGACCCGGCGATTATGGCAACACCGCTTATAACAACAATAGTGGACTGTTGTTCGCTGTTCTTGTATTTTAATATTGCAACGATAGTGTTTTCACATATTGGAATTTTGTAATTATAAAGAGTGCCTATGCACTCTTTATTTAATAGAAAAAAAGTAGAAGGAAAAATTATGTTGGTACGCAGAGCAAAAATAAAAGATATTGAGAAAATAAACGAATTGTTATTGCAGGTAGCTATGGTACATCACTATGGCAGACCTGATTTGTTCAAGGCAAATTGCCGTAAGTATAAAAATGATGAGCTTGTTGAAATCGTAAAAGACGATAACCGTCCGATATTCGTTGCAGAAGATGACGGAGTAGTTATAGGTTACGCATTTTGCATGATAACCGACCGTAAAGATGATAATGTTTTGACAGATATGAAGAATTTGTATATAGATGATTTGTGCGTTGATGAAAATATGAGAGATAAACACGTTGGTACTGTCATTTATGATTATGTCAAGAAGTATGCAAAGGAAATCGGCTGTTATAACTTGACGTTAAATGTTTGGAGCTGTAATGAATCTGCTCAAAAATTCTATGAAAAACAAGGTCTGAAACCTCAAAAAACAACTATGGAAATGATTTTGTAATAAGGGGACACAGCACGGATTCAGAAGTAACAATATGAATGCTGATGTTAATGGTGCGAACACGTTATTGGATATTTACAGTTACTATGTCGAACAGACCTCCATAGTATATGACTATTAATTGCCGACGGTTGAGAAATTCACCATCTTGTTGCGGAACTAAACGGCAAAACAGTAGGTTATGAGCAAATGGGTTATAGATTAGTCTGAAAAATTGAGCAGTGCGGGTTTGAGTTTAACCGTTGGTTTAATACGATTATTATAGATAAAATAATAAATGAACCGATCAAGGAGATAAAAAATATTAAGAAGTTCGTTGAAGTACAAAGAAAATTCGGATTTAAAAAAGCAAGGCACTCTGCCTTGCTTTTTGTTTAATCTGTAATAACAACAGGTTTTGAAATACCGCCGTTACCGTCTGCTTTGGTGCTGTTTACGATAACCGCAATATCGGCATCACCGTTTACGTCAGAAACATTTATTTCAACTTTACGTCCCCATTGGCAATCGCCTTTGAATTTCTGCTCGCCGTTTACGAAAACTTCAACTTCATTGCCTGTAAGTTCTCTGAACACAATGAAATTATCGTTTTCATTAATATTAACGGTAGTTTTGTAAAGTCCGTATCCGGTTATGTTTTTAAATTTATCGTCGTATCCGCTGCCAACCGACACGATACCCCAAGTATTCATATCGTGGTCCTCAATTTTAACATTCGGGTCAGGACGTGTTTCTGATAAATCAACCGCTTGACGCCATTTTGCAATATATTTTTCATTCACTGACGGAATAAATATTTTTTTATTTTCGTTTGCAACTGATTTTACGGTAGCCGTTGCACTTTCAAGTCCGTCCGACGCTGCAGTAACTGTAACATTTTCCGCACCGTCCGATTGCTTAACTATTACTTGACACAAACCGTTAAACAGGTGTCTTTCTTCGGCTTTGTCGGCTTCGTGAGAATTAGGATCGCCGTTTCCGACACCGATTATTTCGCCGCCGTCGGCAGTGAATTTTATAAGATTATCGGCGGTCGGTACACTTACACCGTTTTCGTCAACAACTGAAATATTAAATATTACTGCGTCATCGCAACTGTCATATACAAATTCATTTTGCGGAGTGATAATGATTTTTTTTGCCGCATTTGCGGTTGAAACTTCGTCACTGCAAACCTCTTTGCCGTCAATATATCCGACCATTTTAAGAGTACCTTTTTCAAACGGAACAAACCAATCCGCCATATCGTACTTATCAACATTCTTTTTGCCGAGCGATTTGCCGTTTAAGAAAAGTTCAGCCTCACTGCAATTAGTGTGCGTCATAACACGCACTTCTTCACCGTTCTCAAAATTCCAGTGGGGAAGAATGTGAATCATCGGCTCATCTGTAAAGAATGCTTTGTTAAGATAAAAAGCGTCTTTTTTGAAACCGCAAGTATCCATGATGCCGAATTGAGTGCCGATTGACGGCCATTCAAACGGAGTCGGCTCACCGCGATAGTCAAAGCCTGTCCATATGAAAAGTCCCATAATGTGCGGACGAATATCGACTTGCTTAAAACCGTCACGATATGTATTGCCCCAAGGAGCGGCTTCACTGTCGTAACAGTCGATAATATTCTTGCTGTGGTCGGTCTTGTAAACACCGCGAGTTTGAAAAGCACTGTCGTTTTCGCTGCCCAACATCGGCATATCGGGGTACTTTTCTCTGAAGTCGTCATAAGTATGGGTGATATAGTTAAAGCCGGTCATATCAAGAATATCGCAAGCACCGCCGTCGGTTGTGACGCCTGTATTCATAGCACCCACAAGAAAACGGGTGGCGTCAAGTTTTTTTATTTCGCATTGAAGTCTTTCGGCAAGCTTTCTGCCTGTCGGAGTGCCTTGAAGCGGTTCTTCGTTAAACAGCGAGTACATAACGACAGATGGGTGATTTCGGTCACGCATAACCATATCCTGCACTTGCTTGATACCGTCGGCACTTGAATTAAAGTTACGGTTTTCGTCCATGACAAGAATACCGTATTTGTCACAATAATCGAGTATTTCTGGATTAGGGTTGCCGTGAGCACAACGGTACGCATTTGAACCCATTTCTTTTAAAAGCTTAATTCTGTATTCGTTCACGCTGTCAGGAACGGCAACACCGACACCTGCGTGGTCTTGATGGTTGCAAGTACCGTACAGCGGAACGTGTCTGCCGTTAAGGAAGAAGCCGTTGTCTTTGTTAATAGCGATTGTACGGAAACCAAATGTATTTTTTTGACTGTCGACAAGACTGTCGTTTTCATAAAGTTCACTGACCATTGTGTATAGGTTAGGCGCATCAATGTCCCATAAAAGCGGGCTGTATGTCAAAATACTTTGATTGACTTCGATTTTATTGCCGCCGGCAACCGAGAATTCTTTTTCATCTTTGCCGACAATATTATCTTCTTTGTCGAGTATATATGTTTTTAATCTGAAATTTTTGTTTTCATAAGACGAATTTTCAATCGTTGTATCTGTAGCCGCGTCCCATACGTCAACTGTTTTTCTTATAGGGTGAACAAACACACCCCAATGTGCGATATGTAACTTGTTTTTCTTGTACAGATTGACGTGACGGTATATGCCTGCTCCCTCATACCACCAACCTTCAATTTGTGTCGCGTCAACAAACACGACAAGGTCGTTTACTTGGTCGCCGTAAAGTGCCATATCTGTCGCATCAACGACAAATGAATTGTAACCGCAGAAATTTCTGCCGATAACGGAGCCGTTTAGATAAACTGTTGCATAGGAAGAAATACCCTCAAATTCGATTAAAATTTGCTTATCTCTGTCACTTTCATCAAGACGAAATCTCTTTGAATACCACGCTTTACCGCGTTTTTTGTATCCTTGCGACGGTCCCCATTTTTCTTCAAATTCATTGTATACCGCCCAGTCGTGCGGTAGGTTTACGGTTTCCCAATCGCTTTTGTCAAAATCTGGTGACGCCGCACCAATTGCACCGCCGGCTTTGGCTGCCATATAACATTCTGTATGTGTTTTTGTTTCCGGAAGTTCACAATCACCGTTGTAGAACTTCCAATCTCTGTCTAAACTGAATTTCTCCATAATATGCTCCTTTTTGTATTTTAATACCGCAAATGCCACCTCTCAGTCAACAGTGTTGACAGCTCCCCTTAAGGGGAGCCGATAAGGCGGAAAAAGCTGCCACTCCGCCATTGCGTGATTATATTTTACTTATTGAGTAGCTTACTAAATACCACCCTTCAGTCAACAGCGTTGACAACTCCCCTCAAGGGGAGCCGATAAGGCGGGAAAAGCTACCGCTCCGCCACTGCGTGACACATCTTCTCAAGGAGAGGGATATAAGGCTCCCATCGAGGGGAGCTGTCGGCAAAGCCGACTGAGGGGTGGTTTAACTAAAACTGATATTACTTTAATTATACCTTCAAAAATAAATATTATCAAGACATATTGACAAAAAAATAAATGTGTAATATAATAACTACAGATGAGATTAGATTAGACGAGAATAAATTTATATTGATATTTCTATGTCTTTTTCTAATACAAGAAAAAGGCTTTTTTGTTTTCACAGAAAAGCCGCCTTAATAAAAATAAGAAAGGCGGGGATTTGATGTTTAATTTAACCGTAGATGAAGTAAAAGAATTGTCAAAAAAGTACAATATGATACCGTTGACGATTGAATGTTATGCCGATATGGATACGCCGATAAGCGTGTTCAAGCGTATGCAGACAGAGAAGGATTGTTTCTTGCTTGAAAGTATCGGTCAAAACCACGTTACAGCGAGATTTTCATTTATAGGAAGAAATCCGTTTATCAGTTTTAAAAGTCTTAACGATGAAATAACAATTTCCGATTACACAGGAAAAACAAATACATATAAAGGCAAACCGATGGAGGAGCTTGAAAAGCTTATTGAAAAGTACAAAGCACCGAAACTTGAAAATATACCGTCATTTAACGGCGGTGCGGTAGGGTTTTTTGCGTATGACATTATACGTCAGTATGAACATTTGCCGAATATAAATCAAGACGATTTGCATTTACCTGATATGCACTTTATGTTGATGGACGAGATAATCGCGTTCGACCATATGCGTCAAAAGATTGTTATAATAGTAAATATTCACGCAGAGGGCGATATTGAAAATCAGTACAAAAAGGCAACAGGCAGATTACTTGACATTCAGCAGGAAATGACGGATCTTTCCGGACTTATGAAAAAAGAGAAACGCGAATATCGTTCTTCTTCAAAGATGGTTTCAAATATGACGAAAGAAGAATTTTGTGCGAACGTTGAAAAGGCGAAAGAGTACATAAAAAACGGCGATATATTCCAAGTTGTGCTTTCACAGAGATTTACGGTTGAAACGAATGTAAGTCCGTTCAACACATACAGAGCGTTAAGACTTATCAATCCGTCACCTTATATGTACTATTTGAATTTCGGCGATTATCAGATTGCAGGTGCGTCACCTGAAATGCTTGTGAGAGTTGAAAACGGAGTCGTTCAGACAGGACCTATCGCCGGCACACGCCCGAGAGGTAAGACTGTCGAGGAAGATATGGCACTTGAAAAGGAGCTTTTGGCTGACAAAAAGGAAATTGCGGAACATACAATGCTTGTTGATTTGGGCAGAAACGATATAGGCAGAGTCAGCGAATTTGGCTCGGTAAAGGTTACGCGATTTAAGTATGTGGAGCGTTTTTCACACGTTATGCACATTATAACAGACGTTGAAGGTAAATTAAGAAGTGACAAAACTTGTTTTGACGCACTTGGTTCAACACTTCCTGCAGGAACACTTTCGGGTGCACCGAAAATCCGTGCAATGGAAATCATTGACGAACTTGAAAAAACGAAACGTTCAACATACGGCGGTGCAATCGGTTACATCAGCTTTAACGGCAACTTTGACAGCTGTATAACAATTCGTACAGGAGTATTCAAGGACGGCAAGGCATATATCCAAGCCGGCGGAGGAATTGTTTACGATTCTATTCCTGAAAATGAGTATCAGGAGTCGATAAACAAAGCGTCGGCGGTGCTTAGAGCGATTGAGGAGGCAGGTGATATAGTATGATTATAATGATTGATAACTACGATTCATTTACATATAACTTGTACCAATATATCGGTACGATAAATCCCGATATAGAGGTGTATCGAAACGATAAAATAACGGTTGAAGAAGTGCTTGAAAAAAAGCCGAGTCATATTATTTTGTCACCGGGTCCGGGATTTCCGATTGATGCGGGAATATGCGTGGATTTGATTAAGAAAGCGGGAGATATTCCGATTTTGGGAGTGTGTCTTGGACATCAGGCGATAGGCGAGGCATTCGGCGGTAAGATTGTTCACGCACCGAGAATAATGCATGGCAAGAGTGACGTTGTAACGGTCAATATGGATTGCCCTATATTTGACGGAATAGGTGTAAAAACAGAGGTTGGAAGATACCATTCACTTGTGATTGACGAGGAAAGTTTGCCGAATTGTCTTAACATAACGGCAAGAAGTGATGATGATTGTATAATGGGTGTACAACATAATGAACGTCCGGTTTATGGAATACAGTTTCACCCCGAATCGGTACTTACACCCAACGGAATGAAAATGATTGAAAACTTTTTGAATATATAGTTCACAAGAGTGCAGATTGAAAATCTGCACTCTTTTTGCTATAATATAATTGAGGCGATTCGAGTGGACAATACGAAGAAATTTATGAATAAAGCGGACAAATACGTTTTATCACGTCCGTCATATCCGACAAAGCTGATGGATTATTTATACAACGAAGTCGGTTTTTCGGATAAATCGAAGATTGCGGATATAGGTGCGGGAACGGGAATTTTTACAAGACAGTTGCTTGAAAGAGATTCGGACGTTCGTTGTCTGCATCATATTCTCTTACGGCGAATGATGAAAAGTTTGATGAATATGTAAAAGAATTGAATGAATTATTTGACAAATACGAAAAAAAAGGTATTGCGACAGTGCCGAACTACACAGAAGTGTATATTGGTGAAGTATAGTGAATAATACCAAAACAGTATAGTTTCTTACTTTTTTTATAATAAGCTATTTACATAAAAAAATAAATGTGTTATAATATGTATGGATATAGTAAAAACACTAAAAAAAGAGGTTATTTTAACCTCTTTTGGTGTTATTCTTATCGACATCGTAATCTTTTAAAAGTTCGATGAAATCTATCAACATTTTACGTTGCTCAACGGAAAGTGAAGAAACAAGCGGTAAGAGTTGGTTTGAAAAGAAGTAGTCGTTTCCGGATGCACGATCAGATGAGTTGTCAATAAGCATATCAACAGTGACACCTAACGCTTGAGCGACACTGTAGTATTTATCTAATCGTCCGCGTGCTTGTGCGTTTTCGAGTTTTGACAAATAATTTTTGCTGATGTCAGCTTGTTCGGCTAATTCTTCTTGTGTTTTATTTAAAGATGTACGATAATGCTGTATGTGTTTGCCTACAGAAGTGTAATCAAATTGCAAATAAAACACCACCCTCATACTTATATAATTAGTGTATCATATTTTTTTACTTTTATAAACAACCGCAAATGTGATTTAATCAATCGAATGGATTATAAAAGCTTTTATTAGTATACATATATAGACAAAAATTTATTGGGAGAATTTTATTATGGGATATTGGACTATATTAATATTTTGCAGTGTAGTATTGGCAGTGCTGATAACTGTAACTTGGTATTCGGTTAAGAAACAAAACGACAGAAGTGAACTGGGTTGTGAGATGGGTGTAATAGTTGCAATTTCTTTTACGGTGTTTGCGTTGGTGCTTGACATACCGAGTGCGATTATGGGCGGTAAGAAAATTTATGTTGATGAATTTCCTCCGACTGTTACTCTGCAATATTTTCAATTTGTTAAAACAGAAAGTGAATATCTTATTTCTTTTAAAAATTTTAACTCTGATAAGTATGAAAAAAATGCGAAATATTGCATTTCATACACAGCACTTACGAAGAATGTGCTTAATATAGAAAAGGTGGACAAATAAAAAGCGTAGCATTTTTCAGCTACGCTTAATTTTTTGTTAGATTTCTTCAATAATAGGCAATATCATAGGACTGCGTTTGGTCTGTTCGTAAATATATTTTGCGACAGACGCTTTCATTGAACTCTTTAGAGTTGACCAATCCATATTACGTTTGCCAAGACAATCCGAAATGCTTTCGCCGGCAACGTGTTTAACGCCTTCGATAAGCGATTCTGCCTCGCGTACATACACGAAACCTCTTGAAATAACATCAGGTTTTGAAACGATTTCTTTACTGTCGTGTGATATTGTAACAACGACAATAATAAGTCCGTCCTGTGAAAGATGTTTTCTGTCACGAAGTACGATATTTCCGACATCGCCGACTCCAAGACCGTCGACAAGTATTTTACCTGCCGGAACAGTGCCTGCGATTTTTGCGGTTTTTGAGTCAAGTTCAAGTACCTGACCGTTTGAAAGTACAAAACTGTTCTTTTCCGGTATACCTACTTTTTGCGCAAGTTCCTTGTGAAGAACAAGATGACGGTGTTCGCCGTGTACAGGAATAAAGAATTTCGGCTTTGTAAGTGCAAGAATAAGTTTTAATTCCTCTTGACAAGCGTGTCCCGAAACGTGTACTTCCGCAAGTGATTTATAAATTACTTCCGCACCTATTTTAAACAATTCGTTTACGACATTTGAAACCGACTTTTCATTACCCGGAATAGGTGTCGCACTGATTATAATAAGGTCGTCCTTTGTGACCTCGACTTTTCTGTGGTCAGAAAACGCCATTCTTGTCAGGGCACTCATCGGCTCGCCCTGTGAGCCTGTTGTAATAATAACTACTTGGTTCGGTCTGTATTTTTTTATGTTGTCAATATTGATAAGTACGCCTTCCGGTACTTTCATATATCCGAGAAGAATTGATATTTCAACGATATTTTCCATACTTCTTCCCGAAACTGCTACTTTACGTCCGTTTTTGGCGGCAGCGTCGATAATTTGCTGCACTCTGTGCACGTTTGACGCGAAAGTAGCGACTATAATACGTTTATTACAGCCTTTGAAAATCTGTTCAAATTTTTCACCGACACTTCTTTCACTCATTGCATATCCCGGTCGTTCAACATTTGTACTGTCAGAAAGAACGGCAAGAACCCCTTCTTTTCCGAGTTCACCGAGTCTTGCAAGGTCAATCATATCTCCGACGATTGGAGTAGTATCAATTTTAAAGTCACCCATATGAATAACCGTTCCGACAGGTGTTTTGATTGCAAGAGCAGCAGAGTCTGCAATAGAATGGTTGGTGCGGACAAACTCAACAGAGAAGTTTTGTCCCGCATTAATTACGTTTCCGTACTTTGCACGAACAAGCTTTACGCTTGATAAAAGATTGTGTTCCTTTAATTTATGTTCGACAAGACCGATTGTAAGTCTTGTACCGTAAACTGGAACGTTGATAGCCTTTAGGAAATAAGGCAATCCGCCGATATGGTCCTCGTGACCGTGAGTAAGAAAAATTCCCTTGATTTTTGACCAGTTCTTTTCAAGATAGGTAATATCGTTTATTACCATATCTACACCGGGCATATCATCATCAGGGAAAGCCATACCGCAATCTACCATTATAATTTCGTTTCCGTACTCAAGGGCGGTTAAATTTTTTCCGATTTCATCAAGTCCGCCTAATGGTATGATTTTCAGTTTTTTAGCTTTTGCCACAATTTTACCTCCATTATTTAATTTTTTCCGACCATTATTACAACAATATTATTATACCACATTTGTCTGACGATAGTCAACATAAATATGGCTACTTGATAAATTAAAGTGTTATAATATATAAATACTGAGTATGTCGACAGCTTAAAAAATCACATCTGTGATGTAATTTATGATTTTTAATGAGGTTAGTACCTCAAACTTTCAAGAACAAAGCAGATAAAAACATTCATAAACAATCATTAGAATGTACAATATAACTAAAAGTCAGCAAAATATGTGCAACATATACAATTATTTTGTATATAATTTGTGAATGAATTTAGTTGACAATGAGCGAATTTGATTGTATAATACAAATAGAAACAGTCAAAAACGTTCAAACGATAAAAGGAGGCGAGAGAATGTTACTTGAAGAAAGACTTGATGAGATAGTAAAGATAGTAAACGAAAGAGGAAGTATATCTAATCAAGAATTGGTCAAGATGTTTGGTGCATCTGAATCGACAATCAGACGAGATATAACAACTCTTGCCAATGATAACAGAGTTATACGAGTACATGGCGGTGCAATGTCGGTTGTATCGGGCGGAGGAATGGAAGATTCGGAAGTCAGTGCAAGACGTATTCAAAACAGTGATGAAAAAATTAAAATCGCAAAATATGCGGCGTCACTGATAAATGAAGGCGACCTTGTATATATTGACGCAGGAACTACCACCGAATATATGATTGAGTATATAACCGCCAAGGACGCAACTTTTGTTACAAACGCTTTATCTCACGCAGTCGGTCTTGCGAGAAAAGGCTTTAAAGTATATATAATCGGCGGACTTATCAAATCGGTGACAGAGGCGATTATAGATTCCGAGGCGATTATATCACTCTCAAAATACAATTTCACAAAAGGCTTTTTCGGAACTAACGGACTGAGCAGTGACAGAGGGTTCACAACTCCCGATGTCAGAGAGGCGGATATTAAAAATTTTGCGATGAGAAGATGTGCAAAGAAATTTGTACTTTGCGATTCGTCAAAATTCAATAAAATATCAAAAGCAACTTTTGCGGCTGGCAGTGACATAACCGTAATAACGGATAAGATAACGGAAAATATTAAAGGATATAATATAAAGGAGGCTGCTCAATTATGATTTATACCATAACATTCAATCCCGCATTGGATTATATAATGGTTGTTCCGTCTTGCAGAAGCGGTGAAGTAAACCGGACGGAATCCGAAAAGATTATGGCAGGCGGAAAAGGTATTAATGTTTCAATTGTGCTGAACAATATGGGTGTCGAAAATACGGCACTTGGCTTTATATCCGGTTTTACGGGCGGTGCGATTGAAAATATACTTGCCGATATGAATTGTAAAACCGATTTTATAAAGCTTGACAACGGTTTTTCGAGGATTAACGTGAAAATAAAATCAGACGCCGAAACAGAAATAAACGGTCAGGGTCCTGATATTTCAGACGGTGCGGTAAAGAAACTTTACGAAAAACTTGACAGTTTGAATGACGGCGATACGTTGGTACTTGCAGGAAGTATTCCGTCATCGCTTTCCGATTCGATTTACTGCGAAATTATGGACTACCTTAAAGATAAAAAATTAAATATAGTCGTTGACGCAACAAAGGACTTGCTTGTGAATGTTCTTAAGTATAAACCGTTTTTGGTAAAACCTAATAATCACGAAATAGGTGAAATATTCGGTGTTGAACTTAAGACGAGAAGTGAAGTTGTTCCGTATGCAAAGAAAATGCAGGAAATGGGTGCGAAGAATGTACTTGTTTCCATGGCAGGCGAGGGTGCGGTGTTCGTTGGTGAAAACGGAGAAGTGTACGAAAGTGAGGCACCTAAAGGTAAATTAGTGAACTCAACGGGAGCAGGCGATTCAATGGTTGCCGGTTTCCTTGCGGGATATATGGAAAAGCAGGATTTTATGTATGCACTTAAGATGGGATTATCGGCAGGCAGTGCAAGTGCATTTTCGGAAAATCTTGCGACCAAAGAAGAAATTTTAAATGTATTTAAAACAATATGAGGAGGTAAAAATTATGCGTATCACAGACTTACTTTCAAAAGAGAGTATCAGACTTGACGGAGTTTCAAGCACAAAAAAAGAAACCATTCGTGCAATGGCAGACCTTATGGAAAAGAGCGGAAAAATATCAGATAAGAATGCTTATGTAGAAGGTTTGATAAAAAGAGAGGAAGAAAGTACGACGGCAGTCGGCGAGGGTATCGCAATTCCTCATTATAAAGGCAGTGCGGTGACAAAACCCGGACTTGCGGCAATGGTAATCAAAGACGGTACTGATTTTGATTCGATAGACGGTGAGCCGGTAAAGCTTATATTTGCAATCGCCGCACCTGATACAAAAGAAAATGTACACCTTGACGTATTGAGTAAACTTTCCGTTTTGCTTATGGACGAAGATTTTTCAAAAAAACTTATTAATGCAAAATCGGTAGAGGAATTTATTTCAATTATAGATGACGCGGAAACTGCAAAAGATAATGCTGAATCAGAACAGGTTACTACATCTGATAAGAAAATACTTGCAGTAACTGGATGTCCGACAGGTATAGCTCATACTTATATGGCTGCTGAGGGACTTCAAAAAGCGGCAGAAAAAGCAGGTTGTGCGATTAAAGTTGAAACAAGAGGTTCGGGCGGTGCAAAGAATGTTCTTACCGAATCTGAAATCGCAGAGGCTGATTGCATAATCGTTGCGGCAGATACAAAAGTTCCTATGGAACGTTTTAACGGTAAAAAGGTAATCGTTACACAGGTAAGTGACGGTATTTCAAAGGCTGACGAACTTATCGCAAAGGCACTTGGCGGAAATGTTCCGATATTTACCTCAAATGAAAGTGATGAGGGTGATTCGGCTAAGTCGGATAATAAAGAGGGCATCGGTCACAGAATTTATAAGCACCTTATGAGCGGTGTTTCGCATATGTTGCCGTTCGTTATAGGTGGCGGTATTCTAATTGCTATCGCATTCTTGCTTGACGACTTTACTATTGATCCGTCAAACTTCGGTATGAATACACCGATTGCGGCATTCTTTAAAACAGTCGGCGGTGTCGCATTCGGTTTGATGTTGCCTGTTCTTGCAGGATTTATCGCATATTCTATTGCGGACAGACCGGGTCTTGCGATCGGTTTTGTGGGCGGTATGCTTGCCTCAACGGGTAACAGTATATTAGAATTTACAAACAGCTACTCAGGCGGAATTAACGGCTATCTTGCAAACACAGTATTCAATTCATCAGGTACAACTGTTTCGGGATTTTTGGGAGCACTTGTTGCCGGTTTTGTTGCAGGATATATTGTACTATTGCTAAGAAAGATATTCTCAAAACTTCCTGAAAGTCTTGAGGGAATTAAACCGACATTGTTGTATCCTGTACTTGGCGTATTCATTATGGGTGCATTGATGTTGTTCGTATTCAATCCGATTATCGGTGTTATAAACGACGCACTTGCAAACCTACTAAACAGTATGGGTTCAACATCAAAGGTTATTCTTGGTATTGTTCTCGGAGGTATGATGGCTATTGATATGGGTGGTCCTATAAATAAGGCGGCATATGTATTCGGTACAATGTCAATCGCAAACGGCAACTATGATATAATGGCGGCTGTTATGGTTGGCGGTATGGTACCACCTATCGGTATTGCACTTGCAACAACATTCTTTAAAAATCGTTTTTCAAAATCGGAACGTCAGTCGGGTATTACAAACTATGTTATGGGCTTGGCATTCATCACAGAGGGTGCAATTCCGTTTGCGGCAGCCGATCCGCTGCACGTAATACCGGCAACAGCTGTCGGTGCGGCAGTAGCAGGTGCATTGTCAATGGTATTCGGATGTACATTGATGGCTCCTCACGGCGGTTTATTCGTATTCCCTGTTGTAGGTAACTGGCCTATGTACTTGGTAGCATTAGCGGCAGGTTCGGTTATTACAATGTTTATGCTTGCACTTTTAAAGAAACCTGTATACAAAGAAAATTAATATATAAAGGAGATAAGTATTATGAAAGAATTTAACTACACAATCACAGATCCACAAGGCATTCACGCTCGTCCTGCGGGTGTGCTTGTAAAAGAGGCGGCAAAATATCAGTCAACAATCACTCTTGAAAAAGACGGTAAGACAGGTGACGCAAAGAGAATATTTGCTGTAATGGGTTTGGCGGCAAAGTGCGGTAATACACTTAACGTAAAAGTTGAAGGCCAGGACGAGGACGAAGCTGCAAAGGCTTTGGAAGAATTTTTTAAGGCAAATCTATAATATTAAAAATGGTGTTGCTAAAGCAACACCATTTTTTTTTATATGTGAAATTTTTTTGATAATGTCAAAACAAGTTCTTTGCCGTCATATAACACAAGAGTTATAAAAGAAATTATGCTCAGTGCAATACATATAACCGACGGAATAAGAATTTTTGTGACACCTGTTATGCACAATATAAACGGTGCAAGTCCGAAAAATATACATATCACAAATGAAAACACATAATCGGGCATTTTAATTTTTAAAATCTTTGTTGCCACGAACAATCCGAGCATTGCCCATGAAAATATTATCGGTATAACGTAATCGACCGACCAGCCGTGCCAACCTGTAAACTTATCCCATATTACGCACAATATTGATATTATAACAGCCTCTGCGGCGATATTCTGCGATATGACTTGGCGTTTCTTGATACATATATTTGTCGTAAGCCAGAAGCATATTACACCGAAAAGTACAAACAACGACCAATGACCGCTTTGGGGAAGAAGTATGTTTACGGCAATGCTTATTATCGAAAGTGACGAAGTGACAAGAATTGCAAATTTAAAAATCTTTTCATATTTTTCGTAAAATGATTGTACTTTCGGAAATTCGTAAGGTGTACTTTCGCCTGTCAGCTTGTTTTGGCACAGCGGACATCGCTCAAATTCACCACGCACATCAATTTTACATTTATCACAATGTTTCATTTAATCATTCCTTTCATCGTCGTGTATGTTGGAAGTCAGTTCAACGTCAATACCCCTTGAAGTCAATTCACGGAAAAACCTCATTTCGATATCCGAGCTGATGAATTGAGAAGTAAATCCCAAAGTCAGCTTACCGTCAAACGAGCAAGAACATAATTGAAGTTTGTCGGTGCTGATATACACGTCAAAGCATTTTATAAACTTATTCATATTTTCGGGCATTTTAACTATTCCTATATTTGAAAAAGTTGCCGTGACGGCTCTGCCCGACATTCTGTATGCTATTCTCAAAAAGAAATCTTTCACGACAAGCGGTACAATTCTTGTTATGACATTGTGTTCAACAGCTGAATATGTGTCGATAGTGCCGAGAAGTTTTTCGGCTTTCAGCTTGCTTTTTAGTTGAGTGTTTATAACGTCAACCATTGTTTCAAAATCCTCACCGTGCTTTTTTATGTCATACTGAATATACGTCAGACAGAAAAAGTTTCTTGCCGAAACGGATGGGAAGAAGTTGCGAAGATTTACCGGTATCAGTATTGTAATCGGTTTCTTGCCTTTTGAACGTACAGGCATTTCGTCTATGATTGATTTTATAAGTACCGCAGACAAAAACGCAGTTAAAGTTGCATTGTATTTGTGAGATTCTTCAAGTACTTTCTTCACGTCAACCATACCGTTTATGACTTTTAATTTGTCGTCGGGATATTTTCGTCCTACAATTTTGTATGCAACAGGGTTATTTTCTTGCTTTGAAGAAATTTTGCCGGAATAGTATTTTGAAAAACTGTCATCACTTTTTTGTGTGCTTGATGCGTCATAATCAACTCCGCTGTCTTCAACATTTTCCGCAAGTGTAAGGTAGTTTGATACAAGTGTTTTAAGAAAATTCATCGCACCTGTGCCGTCTGTCAAAACGTGAAAAACTTCGAGATTTATTCTGTTTCTGTAGTAAGTCACTTCAAATAAAAGCTTGTGATTGTTCCTCTGGTATATAAGCGAACATGGGATTTTATATTCTTCGCGTACAATCGGTTTTATATCCGATTCCTCAAGGTAATACCAAAAAAGTCCACGCCTTAATATACTTTTGAAAATATCAAATTCCTCCAATGTATCTTCAGTGGCTTTTTGCAAAAGGTCTTTGTTTACTGTTTTGTATAATTCGCAGGAAAATCTGAATACCTGCGTATCTTTTTTGGACTGCGCCGCCGGAAATATCTTGGCGGCATTGTCAAGTTTATTCCATTCACTTTTCATAAATGTAACCTCATTTCTTATGTCTGTTTTATTATATCACAGTTCAAAAATAATAAAAAGTGTTTTCGACAAAGGTTATCAAAATTTAACAAAGGAAATTTATTACAAATAATAGAAATATAAAAAGATAACATTTATATACAGGAGGAAGAAAATATGGAGTTAATGTTAATGGGCAGGTACAGATTGCTGATTATAAAAATTTTCGGCGAACTTGACCAGCATAAAGCGTCGTCGGTAAGAGAAAATGCGGACAGGGAACTTGGCAGAACAGGGGCGGTTAATGTCGCGTTTAATTTTGAAAATGTGACTTTTATGGACTCGTCTGGTATCGGCGTTATTATGGGACGATACAAGACGGTTACGGCACTCGGCGGAAAGGTTATCATATACGGTGCGTCTGATGCGGTGAACAGACTGATTGAAATGTCGGGTATAAAGAGTATCGTAACGGTAGCCGACAACCTTGAAAACGGTGTAAAGGAGGCGGGCATTGATGTACAGTAACATTATGGAAATAAAATTTCCGAACAAAAGCGATAACGAAAGATTTGCAAGGACGGTTGCGGCGGCTTTTGTGCTTGAACTCGACCCGACAGTAGATCAAATTTCAGAAATAAAAACGGCTGTTTCGGAGGCAGTTACAAATGCGATAATTCACGGCTATGATGAAAAAGACGGAATTGTAACGATGTCAGGAAGTATAGAGGACGATACGGTGACTTTTTCCGTATCGGATGACGGAGTGGGTATACCAGATATTTCAAGAGCGAGAGAACCGCTTTTCACAGGTAAACCCGAAATGGAACGCAGCGGAATGGGTTTTACGATAATGGAAACGTTTATGGACAGTATCGAAGTCCAAAGTGAAGTAGGAAAAGGCACACGCATTACTATGACAAAAAAGTTAAAGTAGGTGATGTGTTATGCGAGATAATACTGCTTTGATTGAACGCGTGCGAGAGGGGGACAAGCAGGCAGAAAACAGAATGGTGGAAGAAAATATGGGCCTTGTATACAGTATTGCAAGGCGATTTTTAAATCGCGGATATGATGCGGAAGATTTGACGCAAATCGGCGCGATAGGACTTATAAAGGCTGTAAAGAAATTCAATCCCGAATTTAACGTACAATTTTCTACATATGCAGTACCGATGATAACAGGTGAAATAAAACGTTTTTTGCGTGATGACGGTGCCGTTAAAATAAGCAGAACGTTAAAGGAAAATGCAATGAAAGGCTGGCGGTGTGAAGAACTGTTAAGACGAAAACTGAACAGACAGCCGACAATAAACGAAATTTCAAAAGAAAGCGGAATTGATGCCGAAAGTCTTATCGAGGCGTTCGAGGCGGCAACACCGCCCGAAAGTATTTATGAAAGTGTTTACGATAACGGCGATAAAGAAATTCGCTTGCTTGATACAATTACCGGTGAAGAAATTGAGGACGGAGTTATAAATAAAGTTATGATTGACGATATTTTGAGCCGTCTTACAGAACGTGAAAAAGAAATAATTCTGCTTAGATATTTCAGAGGCAAAACACAATCTGAGATTGCCAAGATAATCGGAGTGTCGCAGGTGCAGATTTCAAGAATTGAGAAAAAAGCAATAGAACGTATAAGAGGAGAAATGCCATAGAAAAACGCACTCTGTAAAGAGTGCGTCAGCGTGTAGACAAAAGTGTCTACACGCTGGCAGAGGTCGAAAAATTAGCTCGGATTTTGCGAAAATGAACTCGTCGGCGTACGTTTGTACGTTAGAGTTTATTT
>OGCN01000144.1_pt1 | contig 121292 bp, 101 predicted proteins | sample 1570181 | NCBI WGS metagenome assembly OGCN01 (sample SAMEA4370584, study PRJEB24528) | human gut metagenome | reverse complement strand
ACGAAAGGCTATTAATCCATCTTGTCAAAACAGAAGATGACAAGTGAGTAAACATAACTCTGGTTGTTCCCAAATATCTTTCGAGGTGGTTTACAGCCAGGCGATAATTCTTTGCATTACGTTCATGTCCTTCAGAGGCCATGCGGTTAATGAACCTTGTTGCATAGTCACTAAAGCATACTTCCATATCAGAGTTCATTAAGTATTCTATTAATTCTGTTACAGAGTATCCTGACACATCTTTACGATTTACAAGTTCTGTATAACGAAGTATTTCCTGTGCACAATATTTATTTATGACAGCATCCTTAATCTCTCCAGATTTGGATAACTGTTTGTCAGTAACGAATTTATCAGTCTTAATATACCCTGATTTTGAACGATGAAGTACTCGAATGTACACTTGGTAAAAGCCGTCAGCTCGCTTATACCTTACAATAGTCTTAAATGTTGCCATACCTTATTGATTTACAGTTGTTTTACTTTTGTAAGTTCTTTGTAAGCGTACCCTCTCAGTTTTGTAAGCTATTTGTAAGCAAGTACCGTTTATTTGGCTCATTTTTTGCGGACAAATGCACGAACCGCCTAAAAACAACTTAGGCTGTAATGTCTGAAAAACAGCCCATTACAGCCTAAATCAATGATTATCTTATACTATTTATGCTTCCTCTATTGCAGCCTGCGCCGCAGCCAGTCTGGCAATCGGCACGCGGAACGGAGAGCAACTTACGTAGTCGAGACCGACCTTGTGACAGAACTTCACGGAAGTCGGTTCACCACCATGCTCGCCGCAGATACCGCATTTCAGATCGGGACGTACCGAACGGCCTTTGGCTACGGCCATCTCGATGAGCTGTCCCACTCCGTTCTGGTCGAGCACCTGGAACGGGTCGACCTTCAGAATCTTCTTCTCCAGGTACACCGGCAAGAAGGAAGCGATGTCGTCGCGCGAATAACCGAAGGTCATCTGGGTCAGGTCGTTCGTACCGAAAGAGAAATATTCGGCGTGTGAAGCGATGCGGTCGGCGGTCAGGGCAGCACGCGGCACCTCAATCATGGTACCCACCTTGAACGGGATTTCCACGCCTTCTTCCTTGAACAGCTGAGCAGCCGTAGCACGAATCACTTTCTCCTGCGCCTCAAACTCATACAGGATACCGATGAGCGGCACCATGATTTCCGGATGCGGGTCGTAGCCTTCCTTCTTCAGCTCGCAGGCGGCACCCAAGATGGCGCGGGTCTGCATCTCGGTGATTTCCGGATAAGTATTTCCCAGACGACAGCCGCGGTGACCCAGCATCGGGTTGTGCTCGCAGAGGTTGTCCACACGCTGGCGGATGTATTCCACAGTCACGCCCATGGCCTCGGCCATTTCTTCCTGCCCCTTCAGGTCGTGCGGCACGAACTCATGCAACGGCGGGTCGAGCAGACGCACGTTGACCGGCAGTCCGTCCATGGTCTTGAAAATTTCCTTGAAGTCGGCTTTCTGATAAGGCAACAGCTTGTCGAGGGCTTTCTTGCGGCCTTCCACATCCTCGGCCAGAATCATTTCGCGCATAGCGATAATCTTTTCGTCGTCGAAGAACATGTGTTCCGTACGGCAGAGTCCGATACCTACGGCACCGAAACCGCGGGCATCCTGTGCGTTGCGCGGCGTGTCGGCATTGGTACGCACTTTCAGGCGGGCGTACTTGTCGCAGAGTTCCATCAGTTCGGCAAAGTTGCCCGACAGCTTGGCCGGCTGGGTCGGGATTTCTCCGGCATACACATAACCGTTGGTTCCGTTGATGGAGATGTAGTCGCCTTCCTTCAGCACCACCCCGTCGATTTCCACCGTACGGGTCTTGTAGTTCACGTTGATGGCTCCGGCACCGGATACGCAGCACTTACCCATACCGCGAGCTACGACGGCTGCATGCGAGGTCATACCTCCGCGGGCGGTCAGGATACCTTCTGCAGCCTGCATACCGGCCAGGTCTTCCGGTGAAGTTTCGATACGTACCAGCACCACGCGATGACCGCCGTCATGCCATTCGGCTGCATCTTCAGCAAAGAAGACAATGCGTCCGCAAGCAGCTCCCGGAGAGGCCGGCAGACCACGGGTCAGGACACGGGCACGTCCCAGCGCTTCCTTGTCGAACACCGGATGCAGCAGTTCGTCGAGCTTGTTCGGCTCGCAACGCATCAGGGCCGTCTTTTCGTCAATCATGCCCTGGTGCAGCATTTCCATGGCGATGCGTACCATAGCGGCACCCGTGCGCTTTCCGTTACGGGTCTGGAGGAACCAAAGCTTGCCTTCCTGTACGGTGAACTCCATGTCCTGCATGTCGTGGTAATGGTTCTCCAGCTTGGTCTGAAGCTCGTCGAGTTCTTTGTAGATGGCGGGCATGGCTTCTTCCATGGAAGGATACTTGGCCACACGTTCCTCTTCCGAGATGCCTTGCAGTTCAGCCCAACGCTGAGAGCCGATTTTCGTAATCTGCTGCGGTGTGCGGATACCAGCTACCACGTCCTCACCCTGAGCATTGATCAGGTATTCCCCGTTGAACAGGTCTTCTCCGGTAGCGGCGTCGCGTGAGAAGCAGACACCTGTGGCCGATGTCTCGCCCATATTACCGAAGACCATGGCCTGCACATTCACGGCTGTTCCCCACTCTGCCGGAATGCCTTCCATCTTGCGGTAGAGAATGGCGCGCTCGTTCATCCATGAATCGAATACGGCACAGATGGCGCCCCACAGCTGTTCGTAGGCGCATGACGGGAATTCCTGTCCGGTCTGTTTCTTCACGGCTTCCTTGAAGCGGACCACCAGCGTCTTCAGGTCGTCCACGTCGAGTTCGTTGTCCAGACGCACGCCCTTGGCCTTCTTCACGTCCTCGATGATGGCTTCAAACGGGTCGATGTCTTCCTTGTTCACGGGTTTCATGCCCAGCACCACGTCGCCATACATCTGCACGAAGCGGCGGTAAGAATCCCAGGCGAAGCGCGGGTTGCCGGTCTTGCGGGCCAGTCCCTCCACCACCTCGTCGTTCAGTCCCAGGTTCAGGATGGTATCCATCATTCCCGGCATGGACGCTCTGGCACCCGAACGTACGGAAACGAGCAACGGGTTTTCCACATCGCCGAATTTCGACTTCATCAAAGTTTCCACTCCCTTGATGGATTTCTCCACGTCGTCTTTCAGCAGGGCAACCACATCGTCTTTTCCTTTCTCAAAATATTCGTTGCAGACCTCCGTGGTGATGGTAAATCCCGGAGGTACAGGTACACCAATCAGATTCATTTCGGCCAGGTTTGCCCCCTTTCCACCCAGCAAGTTTCTCATGTCAGCTTTTCCTTCGGCATGTCCGTTTCCGAAGGTATAAACTCTTTTCTTTTCCATGTTTTCTTATATTGATAAGGTTGAATAATGTTTTTTCCGTTGGTTAACGAGTGTGTTTTTCGTTGGTCAACGGCGCAAATCTATACATATTTTATTACATTACAAATTTTACAAAGATATTTTTCGACATATTTTGCAACATAGACTTTGCAAAATCAACTTCTTTCCAAAACATAGCAGAATGTCAGGAAAAATGTATAAATTTGCTCCCAAATTGGTTTTATTGAAAAGAACGTGGCAAGAAAGAAGAAAGAACTTCCTTTATTGGAGAAAGTGACAATAACAGACGTAGCCGCAGAAGGCAAAGCCGTGGCTAAAGTGAATGAACTGGTAGTATTTGTCCCGTATGTAGTGCCGGGCGATGTAGTCGATTTACAGGTGAAACGCAAGAAGAACCATTATGCCGAAGCGGTAGCCGTGAAGTTCTATGAAAAATCACCCCTGCGCGTAGAGCCGTTCTGCTCTCACTTCGGGGTGTGCGGAGGATGCAAATGGCAATGTCTTTCTTACGAGGAACAGCTCAAGTACAAGCAGAAACAGGTGTTCGACAACCTCACCCGCATCGGGAAGGTGGAACTGCCGGAATTCCGTCCCATCCTGGGTTCGGAAAAGACCCGCTTCTACCGCAACAAGCTGGAGTTTACGTTCTCCAACAAGCGCTGGCTCACCGAAGAGGAGGTGAAGCAGGACGTGAAGTACGACCAGATGAACGCGGTGGGATTCCATATCCCGGGGGCGTTCGACAAGGTGCTGGCCATCGACAAGTGCTGGTTGCAGGACGACATCTCCAATCAGATTCGCAACGCAGTGCGCGACTATGCCTACGCGCACAATTTCCCGTTCTTTGACCTGCGCTCGCAGGAGGGCTTGCTGCGGAACATCATGATTCGCACCTCGTCTACGGGCGAGCTGATGGTGGTATTGCAGTGCAAGGTGACGGGCGACGACGACCGCCGCAAGATGGAGGAAATCTTGCAGTTCATGGCCGACCAGTTCCCGCAGATTACTTCGCTGATGTATGTCATCAACAACAAGTGCAACGATACCATCGGTGACCTCGACGTGGAGGTGTTCAAGGGCAACGACCACATCTTCGAGGAGATGGAAGGACTGCGCTTCAAGGTGGGACCAAAATCGTTCTACCAAACCAATTCAGAACAAGCATATAATTTATATAAGGTGGCGCGCGAGTTTGCCGGACTCACGGGCAACGAACTGGTGTACGACCTCTACACAGGTACGGGTACCATTGCCAACTTCGTGGCACGGCAGGCACGCAAGGTGGTGGGCATCGAGTATGTGCCCGAAGCCATCGAGGATGCCAAGGTGAACTCAGCTCTGAACGGCATCGACAACACGCTGTTTTATGCGGGCGACATGAAGGACATCCTCACCAACGACTTCATCGCGGAACACGGACGTCCGGATGTCATCATCACCGACCCTCCCCGCGCGGGCATGCACAACGACGTCATCGACGTGATTCTGGCCGCCGAGCCGAAGCGTATCGTCTACGTAAGCTGCAACCCAGCCACACAGGCACGCGACCTCCAGCTGCTCGACGGCAAATATAAGGTAACCGCCGTACAGCCGGTCGACATGTTCCCCCACACGCACCACGTGGAGAATGTGGTACGCTTGGACCGCCGTTGAACGCACAGTATTTACCCAACTGATAACTAACCCAAGATTACGATACACAAAGTGGCAAGAAGAAATACAAACGGCCGGCGTCCCCTTCCGCGGGCTGCCGCCAGATATACGGTCTATCCGGTCACCGAACCGGCGGAACTGATGGAGTTCCTCATAAAGAAGATGGCAGGCATCAGCCGCACACGTGTGAAGGCTTTGCTGACCAACCGCGTGGTTATGGTGGACAACAACATCCAGACGCAGTACAACTATCCCCTCAAGCCGGGCATGAAAGTGCAGGTGAGCCGGGAAAAGCATAACCACGAATTCCGTCATCCGATGCTGAAGATTCTCTACGAAGATGCGTACCTCATCGTGGTGGAGAAGAAAGAGGGACTGCTCTCCGTGGCTACCGACCACCAGAAGGAACGTACCGCACAGCATATCCTCAATGAGTATGTGAAGCGGGAACACCGCAACAACCGCATCTTCGTGGTACACCGCCTCGACCGTGAGACCTCGGGCATCATGATGTATGCCAAGGACGAAAAGACACAGCACACGCTCCGCGACAACTGGCACGACATCGTGTACGACCGCCGCTACGTGGCCATCGTCATGGGCGACATGGAGAAAGACCAGGGCATGGTACGCTCCTGGCTCACCGACCGCAAGCTGTATGTCAGTTCCTCGCCGGTGGACGACGGGGGAAAACTCTCCATCACGCACTACCGCACCATCAAACGGGCCAATGGCTACTCGCTCGTGGAACTGCAGCTGGAAACGGGTCGCAAGAACCAGATTCGCGTACACATGCAGACCCTCGGACATCCGATTGTGGGCGACACACGCTACGGCTGTGAGACCGACCCGCTCGGACGGTTGGCGCTTCACGCTTTCAAACTCTGCTTCTACCATCCACTCACGGGCGAACGCATGGAATTTGAAACACCTTACCCAGGTTCGTTCAAAAACCTGATGCTGAGAAAATAAAAACGACATTATGATAAAAAATCTGATTTTCGATTTTGGAGGGGTAATTGCCCCTATCAGCCGCGAAAAAGCCGTAGAGGCCTTTATCCGACTGGGACTGGCGGATGCTGACCAACGCCTGGACAAATATCACCAGACGGGTATCTTCCAAGAGCTGGAGGAAGGAAAGATTACAGCGGACGAATTTCAAACAAAACTGGGAGAACTGTGCGGACGTACACTTACATGGGAAGAAACCCGAGAGGCATGGATGGGTTTCTTTACGGGACTGGACGAACGTCTGCTTGACTGCCTTAAGGAACTGCGTAAACGCTATAAGCTATTCGTGCTGAGCAATACCAATCCTTACGTGATGGATTGGGCATGCAGTCCTGAATTTTCATCGAAAGGAAAACCGCTGACGGATTTCTTCGACAAGCTTTATTTGTCGTACCAGATTGGAATAACAAAACCTGACCGGCGGATTTTTGACTTTCTGATAGCTGATGCCGGCATCGACCCGACAGAATCGCTCTTCGTAGACGATGGTGCTGGAAACGTGCAGGCAGCTCATGCACTGGGATTCCAGACGTATTGCCCGCATAACGGCGAAGACTGGCGCGACGCACTGACCGTACTGCTCCAGAAGGCCTGACCAATTCAAACAAAAAGAAACCTCGCTGCCCTGCATCGTGCTTCCCTCACGGTGTGGGGCTTCTTTTTGTACCGATATCCCTACTCCCAATAGGGAAATTCCTTGGGAAGAATAGGAAAAATCATTCGTCTATATACTTTTCCCCATGTATCTTTGCCTTATCAAGAAAACCAAAACACAAAGAATTATGAAAACAAAGGCACGAAAATTCATGTATATAGCGATGCTGTTGCTCGTCACACTCGCTCTCCCCTCATGTGAGGTAGATTTGTCACTGGGTAATCATACTTTGGAATACCGTGAACGTACGGCTTACCTTTGCAGTTCTGACTGGCAGGATGACTGGTACGACGACTACGGATACCACCGCTTCCAGGTGCTGCGCTTCTATGCCGACGGCACGGGCGAAGACTATCTCCGCGTACAAGATGCCTACGGACGGTGGGACGAATACCGCTACACCTTCGTGTGGGACTGGTACGACGCGTTCTACACCAGCATCCGGCTGAACTATGGCGGTGGCGATTATTCCTACATGGACCACATCCAACTTGGAAACGGACGTCTGGAATGCCAACTAGATGGAGCCTGGGTTAGTTTCTATAATTATTAAAAAGAGATGAAATAAAAAAAACACGAAAAGAGATGAACAAAGTGACAACCAGTTTGTTATATAATTAAAAGACCGAGCATTTTCATGTTTTCTTTTTAAGATAATTAATTTTTTAGTTTATTCGTTCAAAAAAAAACGTATCCTGCCAAAAGGCAGTGATACGTTTTTTTATGCATTGCAAGAACCCAACCGTGTCAGGCCATTGTCCCACCCACGATATCCAGCAGTTCATTGGTAATAGCCTGCTGGCGGCTCTTGTTGTAAATCAAGGTCAGTTCCTGTATCAAGTCGTTTGCATTATCCGTAGCAATCTGCATAGCCATTGTACGGGCAGCATGTTCTGAAGCTGTAGAGTCCAACAGCACGGTGTAAATCTTCAAACGAAGCACCTTCGGCAAGAGCTCCTGCATCACCTGTTCCGGTGAGGGTTCGATGATGTAGTCGGCCTGCATTTCGTCGGCAGCCCCTTCCGTATCGTCCACCTTCGCTGCATTCAGTTCCAGCGGGAGATACGTCTCGCGGGTCAGAATCTGCGAAGAAGTCGACTTGAAGTGGTTATACAGCAGCTCCACCTGCTGGATTTCACCGGCGGCAAACCGTTTCATCAGGTCGGCGGCCAAATCGGCAGCTTCCTTGTAATTGGGTTTTCCACTCATGTGCTGATAATCGCCAGCTGAAACCACGCCTTCCATCTTCTTTACCGCGTCGGCTACCTTTCGGCCTACCGGGTAAATCAGAATGTTTTCGCGGCCTACTTGCCGGCCATACTCTTCTACTACCTCATTCAAATGACGAATCACGTTCACGTTGAATCCACCACATAAGCTGCTATTGGATGCAAACACGACAACGGCCACTTTCTTCACCTCACGCTTCACTGCAAAAGGCGACTCCACGGTGAGCCCCGCACCCAGAAAATGATCGAGCATGCGATGCAACCGGCGCTCGTAAGGAAGCATGTTTTCAATGGCCTCCTGCGCCTTGTGCAGTTTAGACGAGGCCACCATCTTCATCGCTGAGGTAATCTTCAGCGTGCCGTTGATTGAGTTGATTCTTCCTTTAACTTCTTTCAGTGATGCCATGAGAATTATGCTTTAAATTGTCTGGCAGTTTCTGCCGCTACTTTTTCGATAATGGCTGTAATGTCGTCGTTGATCTTTCCAGCTGCCAGCACGTCGAGTACGTCGGCCTGATGGTTCGCACGCAGAGTCGTAAGGAAAGCATCCTGGAATGCACGTACCTTAGCGATAGGGATGTCACGCATCAAGCTGTGCGTACCACAATACAGGATAGCCACCTGCTCGCCCACCGGCATCGGTGAGTACTGCGGCTGAATCAGCAACTGGTTGTTCTTACGTCCGCGGTCGATGGCCATGGCTGTGACAGGGTCCATGTCGCTGCTGAACTTGGAGAAAGCTTCCAGTTCACGATACTGAGCCTGGTCGATTTTCAGCGTACCGGCCACTTTCTTCATACTCTTGATCTGTGCGCTACCACCTACACGGGATACAGAGATACCTACGTTGATGGCCGGACGGAAACCTTGGTTGAACAAGTCAGTTTCCAGGAAAATCTGACCATCGGTAATAGAAATCACGTTGGTCGGGATATAGGCAGACACGTCGCCGGCCTGCGTCTCGATAATCGGGAGGGCAGTCAGTGAACCGCCGGCCTTCACCTTGCCTTTCAGGCTAGCAGGCAGGTCGTTCATCTGCTCAGCCACTTCCTGCTGGCTGATAATCTTGGCTGCACGTTCCAACAGACGAGAGTGCAGATAGAAGATATCACCCGGATAAGCCTCACGTCCGGACGGACGACGCAGAATCAAAGACACCTCACGGTAAGCCACGGCCTGTTTTGACAGGTCATCATAGACCACAAGGGCATGACGGCCGGTATCACGGAAGTACTCACCGATGGCGGCACCCGCAAACGGAGCGAAATACTGCATAGCAGCCGGGTCGGAAGCCGTGGCAGCCACCACGATGGTATAGTCCATGGCACCCTTTTCACGCAGGGCGTTCACGATGCTGGCCACCGTAGAACCTTTCTGACCGATGGCCACATAGATACAGTACACCGGATTTCCGGCTTCAAAGTTCGCACGTTGGTTGATGATGGTATCGATGGCGATGGCGGTCTTACCCGTCTGACGGTCGCCGATAATCAACTCACGCTGTCCGCGACCGATAGGAATCATCGCATCGATGGCCTTCAGACCCGTCTGCAACGGTTCGGTTACCGGCTGACGGAAGATAACTCCCGGCGCCTTGCGCTCCAGCGGCATTTCGCAGAGCTCGCCGCCAATCTCACCGCGTCCGTCCAAAGGCACGCCCAGAGGGTCGATGACACGTCCCAGCATGGATTCGCCCACGTTGATGGAAGCGATATGCTTGGTACGCTTTACAATCATCCCCTCCTTAATCTGGTCGGTCGGACCCAGGAGCACGGCTCCCACATTGTCCTCCTCCAGATTCATCACCGTTCCCATGATACCGTTTTCAAACTGCAGCAACTCGTTGGCTTCCGCATTACGCAGACCGTAAATACGTGCCACACCATCGCTCACCTGAAGTACGGTACCTACTTCGTCGAATTTCAGCGAGTTGTCAATCCCCTTCAACTGTTGGAGCAACACCTCGGAAACTTCGCTGGGTTTTATTGTATTTTCTGGCATAGTTCTTTTTAATTAATAATTAATAATGAACAATTAAAAATGAATAGCGAACAATTGAAACCGTTTTTCATTATTCATTTTTCATTATTCATTGTTTACACTATTCTTCTGTTCTTCGCGATAAACTGCTGTTTCACGCGCTTCAGCTGATTGGCCACACTGGCATCCAGCCGGTAGCCCGCCAGTTCGATGACATACCCTCCAATCAGGTTCTTGTCCACCTTTTCTTCGAGAATCACCTTTCCGTGCGTACGTTCCGCAGCCAGTTTCTGCAAGTGTTCCACCAGTTTGGGCGAGCTTGCAGCGGTCGTCAGCTTACCGATGAGAATGTTTTTGTCCTCCTGATAAAGGTCGATGTACGACCACGTCATGAACTGCAAGAACTTTTCCCGTCTCTCCTCCAGCACCAGATTAAAGAAACGTGTCAGCACCTTGCTCACCGTCTTTCCACCCGACGCCTCGCAGAGCAGCTCCACTTTCTTGCTTTTCTCCAGCACAGGATTCTCAATGGCGTGGCGCAGGCCGGGCACCTCCACAAAGTGTGCGGCCAGTGTTCTCACCTCCTCATACACCTTGTCTTCCTGTCCCTCTTCCTTTGCATACGCCAGCAGCGCCTTCGCGAAACGCCTCGAAACGACTCCTGTATTCATAACTCATTTATTTTTTAGAAGATTCAATCATTTCATCCAGCAGACGGTCAATCAGCGCGGCCTGTTCCTTCTCGTCGGCCAGTTTGCTGCGCATGATTTTTTCCGCAATGCCCACCGACAGCACAGCTACCTGACGGCGAATGTCACGGATGGCACTTTCCTTTTCCGTTTCAATCTGCTTCTTCATCTCCTCCATCAGGCGGTTTCCTTCACTGAAGGCCTTCTCCTGAGCGTCCTTGATGATACGGTCGCGTGTAGCCGCTGCCTCACTCAATATGCGGCTCTGCTCCTCGTGAGCCTGTGTCAGGATTTTCTCTCCTTCCACCTTCACGTTCGCCAGCTGTTCGTTGGCTTCGCGAGCTGCCTTGAGCGAGTTGTCAATGTATGCTTTCCGGTCCTCCACCGTCTTGATGATTACCGGGAAGCCGTATTTCGCCAAAATGAAGAACACGACTCCGAAGGTGATAATCATCCAGAACAGCAGCCCCGGGTCCGGAGTTAATAATCCCATAATTTACTGTTTTATTTATTACAAGAACAATGTCAACAAACAAACCACGATAGCAATCAGGGCCACACCTTCTACCAGGGCGGCAGCGATGATCATGTTCATACGCAAGTCGCCTGAAGCTTCCGGCTGACGGGCCATTGCCTCCATTGCCGAGCCACCAATCTTACCGATACCGATACCGGCACCCAAAACTGCAATACCTGCACCGATAGCGGCGCCCAATTTACTAATACCTACACCTGCAGCTGCCTGCAATAAAACTGACAATAACATAATTTTCTTGTTTTAAAAGGTTATACTTTAATTTTCTTTGAATCGATTATTTCTTGGCATGCTCTTTCACCTGTGACAAGCCGATAAACACGGCCGACAACATTGTGAACACGTATGCCTGGATGAATGCCACCAGAAGTTCCAGCGCATCCATGAATATGCCGAATGCCACAGCCACCACTGTCATCGAACCGTTGATTACCGGCCCTGACTTCACCGTGATGAAGATAATGGCAATCAGACTCAGCACTGCCGCATGTCCTGCCATGATGTTGGCAAACAAACGGATCATCAGTGCGAACGGCTTGGTAAAGATACCGAAGAATTCAATCAACGGCATCATAGGTACCGGCGCCTTCAGCCATGTGGGCACATCGGGCCAGAAGATTTCCTTCCAGTAAGCCTTCGTACCGTACACGTTGGTCAGCACGAACGTACACAAGGCCAGCACCATCGTAATGGCGATATTACCCGTCACGTTGGCTCCCCCAGGGAAAATCGGAATCAATCCCATCAGGTTGTTGGCCAGCACGAAGAAGAAAGCGGTGAGCAGATAAGGTGCGTAGCGGCGGTAGTTCTCGCCTACACAGCCCTTTATCACGTCGTTGTAAATCGACATCACCGTGGCTTCAATCATGCCGACACCCCCTTTGGGTGCTCCGTCTTCCAGCGGATGTTTCTTGTACCAGCGCACGCAGCTCATCATGATGACCAGCAGCACCGCACTGTTGATAAACAAGCCCAGCACATTCTTCGTAATGGAGATGTCCAGCGGACGCACCTCCTCGCCGGCCGCGTTCCGTTCCACGATTTTGCCGTCGTAGCTGCCGCCCTTGGCCACGTAGAGACCCTCATAAGGACCTTCCTCCAGCCGGGCAGACGAGAACACGTGCCAGCCTGTACTGCTTTTCACGATGACGGGCAGCGGGATGCGTACCTCCGTGTTGCCGAAAGTCGCGATGTGCCACTCGTAGGCATCGCCGATGTGTCCGAACACCAGTTCATTCACGTCCACGTCGCCCTCAGCGGCCTGCGCCTTCACCGTGGCGGCCGGAACCACCATCAGCAGTAACAGCGTAATCACTATGTACCGTATTTTTTTCATCATTTGTTTTTTGTCTTAATTTGAGTTTCGCTTCAAAAAGAAGGAAAAAACGGGTTTCGAATATCAGAAACGCAAAGTAAAAGAAGATGAAGGTCACCATGAAGGCCACCACTTCATGTTCAATCACAAATCCGTAGAATATCAGCACCAGTGCGCTCAGGATGAATTTCAGCGCCTTGCACACCAGATAAGTCATTGCAATCTTCTCGATACCCAGACGGTAATTGAACGCGAACATTTCTATGTAAAAGAGGCCGAAAAGATAAAAGAATATCGGAATGGCAGGAAACCACAGGAAATGCCTGTCGGGGATGAACAAATGATACACCACAGCGACAAGCGCTGTCAGTATAATTCCTATCACGGTCAATTCTTTCACAAATTTTTTCTTTACGGTCAACAAAAACATAGTATCGTGCGGTTTTTCATTCGGAAAGCCGCCAAAAACATATTCGGTTCAACGTCCGCCCCACTCTTCTCAGAGTTCGGCACAGACTGAAATCTGATTGTTTTTGACTTCCACGAACCCGCCTTTGATTTGCAGCGAGTGCGTTTCCTTTCCGGCCACGTATTTCACTTCCCCTGCCGCGAGCGTGGAAATCAGCGGGGCATGGTCGGCCATGACCTGGAATTTTCCAGCACCTCCCGGAAAGGTCACCAAGCTCACTTTTCCTTCGTAAACCAGGCGTTCGGGTGAAACGATAACCAGATGAAGTTCTTTCATATTAAGCTATCAGCTTTTAACTTTTAACTTTTAATTATTAACTCTTCGCAGCTTCCAGCAACTTCTTACCCTTCTCAATGGCATCCTCAATGGTACCCACGTTCAGGAAGGCCTGTTCCGGCAGATAGTCCACCTCGCCGTCCAAAATCATCTTGAATCCCTTGATGGTATCTTCGATAGAGACCATCACTCCCGGCACACCGGTAAACTGTTCGGCCACGGCAAACGGCTGTGACAGGAATCGCTGTACACGGCGGGCACGGTTCACGGTCAGACGGTCTTCGTCCGAGAGTTCATCCATACCCAGGATGGAGATGATATCCTGAAGTTCCTTGTTACGCTGCAGAATCTGTTTCACGCGCTGAGCGGTTTCGTAGTGCTCCTTGCCCACAATCAGCGGGTCGAGGATACGCGACGTAGAGTCCAGCGGGTCCACAGCCGGATAGATACCCAGCTCGGTAATCTTACGGCTCAACACCGTAGTGGCGTCAAGGTGCGTAAAGGTCGTAGCCGGAGCAGGGTCGGTCAAGTCATCGGCAGGCACATATACTGCCTGAACAGAAGTGATAGAGCCGTTCTTCGTAGAAGTGATTCGTTCCTGCATCTGTCCCATTTCCGTAGCCAACGTCGGCTGGTAACCTACGGCAGACGGCATACGTCCCAGCAAGGCAGAAACCTCAGAACCGGCCTGCGTAAAACGGAAGATGTTGTCGATGAAGAACAAGATATCACGCGGACCGTTCTCACCAGTCTGACGGTCACGGAAAGATTCTGCCAGCGTCAACCCGGAAAGTGCCACTGACTGACGGGCACCAGGAGGCTCGTTCATCTGTCCGAACACCATAGCAACCTGTGATTTTTCCACTTCCTTGTAATCCACCTTCGAAAGATCCCAGTTACCTTCTTCCATACTCTTAAGAAAGTCATCACCGTAGCGGATTACGCCAGATTCAATCATTTCTCTCAACAGGTCGTTACCTTCACGGGTACGCTCACCCACTCCTGCAAACACAGAGAAACCATTGTGTTTCTTGGCAATGTTGTTGATTAACTCTTTGATGAGCACGGTTTTTCCAACGCCCGCCCCACCAAACAGACCGATTTTACCACCTTTCAGATAAGGTTCCAGCAAATCAATTACCTTGATACCGGTAAACAATACTTCCTGGGTGGTGGCCAGGTCTTCGAATTTCGGAGGTTCACGGTGAATGGGGAATCCGTCCTTCTTGTCCAGACTCTTCATTCCGTCAATGGTGTCACCCACCACGTTCATCACACGGCCCTTGATTTGGTTACCGATAGGCATCGTAATCGGATGACCCGTAGGAACGACTTCCATTCCGCGCTTCAATCCGTCCGTGCTATCCATGGCCACGCAACGTACCGTGTCTTCACCGATGTGCTGCTGTACTTCAATCACCAGCGTACGACCGTCATTACGGGCGATCGTCATGGCATCGTGGATTTTCGGCAAGGCGTGTTCCACGTCTTGTCCTTCTTCGAACTTGAAGTACACATCGACCACCGGACCGATTACCTGCGAAATGTGTCCAACGATTTTTGACATAAGCTATTATTTTAATTAAAAATGAATCTTCTTGGTCTCTCTTCTTCCAAACGTCCCGGGTGTTTGTCAAAAGTTTGACCATTTATGTAACGCAAATTTACAGAATAAACTCGCATAGGTGTAACTCCATGTAACATTTTTTAGACTGATTCCCCTAATAATAGACATAAATCAAGGGATATCGGACAGAGCGTTTTACACTCGTTCACACAGCTACAAAACATTAAACACTTATTCACACGGAAATCGTACGTGTGTGCGGTCACACTTAGGGCATAAAATGCAATAAAGCCGCAAAATGCGGCTTCTTCCTGTCTATCGGATTCCTTATACCCGTTCAAAAGTATAATTTCCTTCCTCCGTATACATTTCCGACTCAAACGTACAAGTATAAGTGGCCTGTATCTTGTCGTCCGCATAAGAAAGAATTACAACCCGGATATTTCTTCCTCTGCTGTCCGAAAGTTCCAGCACTCCCTTTTTCAAAGTCCAGTCAAATGACTCTCCCCGAAAGGCAGCCGTGGCATCTTCTTTCACTGAAAGAGTCTGACCCAAATGGTCATTACGTCCGGAATCTTCTTCCGAATTAGTCCAATCATTCGCCGTCACTTTCCATGTACCAATAATCTCACTCTGCGATACTTCTACCCCTGTAGGGTCATCCTCTGTACTACAGCAAGCCATTCCTAGAGTCATCAGCAACAAGCTTAAAATAAGCCATACGTTCTTTAATTTCTTCATGTGTTACTTGTTTTTATAAATAATTGTTTTTGATAGATAATAGATAAAATAAATATATACTTTTACTTTTTCACCCGGATAGAATCTACCTTGCGCCGTACGGCCAGTACATTCAGCACGGACACGACCAAAAAGAGTATCCCTGCTGTCAGCAGAGCCGGCCACAAACTGCCTTTCTGCAAATCGGGTACCATCCGACGCAACATATCCATATATCCCCCGCGAACCATATACAGCACCAATATTCCAATGACAGCTACTGCAGCATTCAAGGCTACAGTAAGCACCTGATAGGGACGAGCAACCGCCGCCGGGCTAAAGCCAATGAGCAATAAATTTTCCATTTTTTTTGTATTCTTCTGTAACAGCAGATAAATGCTCAACATCAACAGATAGAATGACAGCACACTGATTATCAGGCCAACCGAAAGGACAATGCCAACTATCATCTTCAAGAACCAAGTTGTTTTTCCTGCATCCAGTTTATCGCCTTCCGTATCATATCCTTTATCCTTAAAATATTTTGCTATGCGATCGTCGGCCGGATTGTCAACTTCCACAATCAGTCGCGAAGGTGCGTTCTCTTCTCCCTTCCCAAAAGTCACATTGGCCCAGTCCATAAAAGCCTGAGGCACCAAAATGGTATTCAACCGATTCGAGAAACCTACAATACGTCCTTTCATTTGTTCCGTACGCCCCTGTCCGCTCAAGCGGATATCCAGTGTCATCATCCCCATCACTCCTTCTGAAAGTTGCGGAAGATTACGGCTCTGTGCAAAACCGAAATTATATAAATTCAAGTAATTGCGTGGAATGATAATCGGAATTTCGTCCTGTCCCTCACGGTATGTCCAGCCTTCCAGCCGTACATCGACAAACTCATCGGGCACCGACTCAAAAAACATGGCTGTAGAAAGTTGCATACCTGCCATGCCCATGCCCGCCGACACCTCAAACTGAGCCGGTGTGAAAGCACCCGTTTTCTTAGCAAACGGCTGTTCCTGCATCTCAGCAATATCCGTTTTCGAAAAGGTAGCCCCCTTGCTCACCAAGCTGCCCAATGTACTTACCTTTTTGCTGACAATCACATAATCTTTTTTCATGAAACTATCGCCCTGCGTAAAAACCGGCAACACATCCTTATAGAATTGTACACTCAACAACACTATGACCATGCCACACAAGTTAGCTAGAAAAAATCCCACCAACTGCGCCACGCTGATATGCTGTCTCAATAATTTCCAAATCATTATTCTTCTTATTTAATAACTTACAAACACAACACCTTGTCATACTCCAACGGCAAATGTTTACCGATAGAAGTCACAATCACTCCTGCTCCCTGACGAGTAGCCTCCTCTTTCAAAATACGAGCCATGATTTGTCCGTTGCCATCATCCAAATGGCTTACCGGTTCATCCAGAAAGAAAAAGTCGGCCGGCTGACACAAGCATCTCACGAAAGCCACACGCTGCTGTTGTCCGTACGACATCTTGCCTACTTTTACATCCCACTTGTCGGCAATACCCAGTTGTTCGAACCAATCTTTCACTTGCTGTTTGCGACAGAATCCTGTCAAACCATTCTTCAACTGTACATTCTCCCAAGCTGTCAACTCTCCAAAAAGCCGCAGTTCCTGAAACAACATGCTCAACGCACGTTTACGGATAGAAGTCCACTGCTTTACCGTCAATTTACGCACATTCTCTCCATCAAACGTAATAATTCCTTGGTAATCGGTGCGATAGCCATAAATAAAACTGCACAATGATGATTTCCCTGTACCTGAGGCAGCTTCAATCAAGTACATTTTTCCTTTTTGAAAAGCCACCTGCCGGTGCCATACGTCGGACACGATACCGTCTCGTCCGGCGAAGACTTCCGGCAAGGTTTGCTGTAATTCGATTGTATTCATTTATTTAGCCAGTAAAAATAACTGTTTCAACACATTTTCTTTATGATCTTTCATCTGCAATACCATACGTACCTTCGTCGGTTCTTTTGCTTCAATTGTCAAAAAATCCAGCATACCCACGTAAGGCAACTGCGGAAGTGCGGCAGACAACGCCTGAAAATTCAGATTCAAATAAAAGCGCTTGCCTTTCACATCCTTGGCCCAGCTACAGTCATCCAATGTCAATCCTTTCACGTCACTGTCAATCAGATTCTCGCGGTTGGTCAAATAGAAACGCTTGTCCTTCACTCCCAGCCAAAGCGAAACCGGTCCGCGTCCCATACCCATCATCGAACCATCCACAGCAACAAACTGATAAGCATTCTTTCCTTTGTCCAGCAAACGCATCTGTCCGTTAGTCATAGCCAGCAATGGTTTCAAATCTTCAAATGTACGCATGAAGTCACTATTCGTTACATCGGCATACAAAATAAATCCAGGCGAAAGCGACATTTCCGGCATAGCCAACGCCATATCACCCTTCATGGCCTTGAAGATAGCCTCAAAATCAAGCGGCATCATTGAATTATCCAGTTCCTGACGTACCGTCGGATTCTCACGCAACAATTCATAGGCCTTTTCTCCATCTACATTAATCCCCATCCAAGCTACAGAATTGGCCGGGAAACACTTCAAATATGAACCTTTCAAAGGTCTCATCACATCGGCCTGTTTCTCCAACAAATCTTTGTAAACCTTGTTGTCGGTCATCGTTTCTACTTCCAACACTGCTTTTCCTTCCTGAAAATCCAGCGTGGAAAAAGTTTTTAAATCTTGCAGCTTCAAATCAGCAGGCAAACCCATAGTAGCCATGGTCAAATATTCCTTCGGCAATATATTCAACGAGGTCACCATAGCAATGTCCTCATCGGCGTCTTTTAGTTTCTTGAAATCCGTTGTACCTGAATACCCTTCCTCGTTTTTCTGACGAAGCCACATGGAAGCCTGATGCTGCAAGTCTTTGGGGTTGCCGTTGTGTGCAACCAACAAAAAAGCATCATCCGTCCATGCCATCAGTCCACCGCCACCTATGGTCCAACGACAGCCATCTCCATCTGCAGGAGCCTCACATGCCTGCTGTTCGTGAAGTATTGCAATCAAATCTTCCAGCTTATCCTTATCGGCCATACGTATCAGCGCTCCTCCCATTTCCGTTTGCGGAGTGGCAAAAAAGAACACCCGGTCAGTCAGCCGCAATCCACTTTCCTCCGGATCTTCCATTATTTTATCTATTAAAGCATCCGCACGACCTTTGAGATTCGTTTTCAGCATCTGCTCTACTGACTTCCGTGTCTGCTCGTCAAGCGCACACTTCCGCACCATCCCATCCACATCCAATGAAATTACCATAGCTGCATCTTTCGGCAATGCGTTCGTGTACGTATTACCGCCACTACATGAAGCCAGCATGCACGCCATACCTAGCGCCAAACTTCCTAACCAATTCAATGTTTTCATAATCTCATCATTTAAAAGTTACACAAATATTACTTGTAATGTGTTAGATTCATCAAATGAACGGCAACCAGTGCCGCAGTCTCTGTACGCAAACGCGATTTACCCAAACTGACAGGTTGAAATCCCTTTTCCATTGCCAGTGTCACCTCCTCCGGGCTGAAATCTCCTTCCGGGCCAACTAATATTACAGCATCCTCATCAGGGTGTAACACGTCCCTCAACAACGGTTTTTCTCCTTCGTAACAGTGGGCAATAAACTTCTGTCCCGAAAAATCACGCTCCATGAACTTACGAAAATCCGTCATCTCATTCACCACTGGCTTGCGGGCCTTGAGCGATTGTTTTACCGCTGAAACTACAATTTTCTCTATACGATCCGTCTTTATGACTTTGCGTTCCGAAAAACGACAGTTCAGAAACGTAAGCTCATCAAATCCGATTTCAGTAGCTTTCTCTGCCAGCCACTCCATCCGATCCATGTTTTTGGTAGGGGCCAATGCCAGATGCAAATGTCCACCCCAAAAAGGTTCCTGTTCTGTTTTTGAAACGATTTTCACCATACAGCGCTTCTGGGTAGCAGCTGCGATAACCGCCTGATAGAAGAAACCTCTTCCGTCAGTCAGCATCACCTCATCACCAATCCCTAAACGTAACACCCGCAAACAATGTCCCGCTTCTTCTTCCGGCAATTCCTGTGTATTGGCTATATCAGGAGTATAAAATACATGCATAATTATAGATTATTTTTTCTATTTTCTTTCTTTTGTTCCATTATTTTTCTCACAGCCTCCGCATATTCGTATTTCTCATGACGAATCGCAATATCCATTTCTCTCTGAAGATCCTCTACCGGCATTATATGCAATAATTCCAATTTCAGATCTGCCCCATATTTTTCTGTCGACTCCAATGGCTGTTGTTGAGCAGACAGAAGTCCCTCCTTTGCATATAAAGGGACATCTGCCAATAAAGTAAGTATTAATGCATCCACCAGCCGTAAATCCAATGCAAATTCATGGCCATCGGCTTTCTGTACATACAATTTTGCCTTCATCTCAAAATTTTCGCACGAATACAACACAGCACCTTCGACTTCTGCTCCCAACAAATAAAAAGTTTTCATCATCTGAAAAGGCAGTGCCAATCTGTCGGCCCTCCGTTTGCCCATGGCCATCCACAGCAAATTTCCTTCTTCGGCCGTCACCACTTCCATTATGAGTCGCTTCTGCGGTCCCTCTTCTTCCAGCACCAACTTCATTGTATTCAGCGACATCATTAACTGCTCCGCCTTTTCTGTTTTATCAATCAAGTCATTAAAAGCCAGATCTTCTACAGTTTTTCTCATATCCATAGCTGTAGCCAGATCCTTAACCAGCATCTTAACTAAATCTTTTGAAACGTCCATACAGCCAATGGATTAAACACATTTCTTTAATTATGTGTATGTTTATATTTAAAAACCAAAGCAAAAGCTACCGCTACAACCAATGCATAAATAGAAAAGATGAACCAGGCATGGCTCCATCCCTCCACCTGAGGAGCTGTCGAATTAAAATCCACAAAGCGATTCACTACCGCCTGTGCACTTAAGGTACCTACCGTAGCCCCAATTCCGTTGGTCATAATGATAAAAAGGCCTTGTGCACTAGAACGAATCGACAAGTCTGTCTCCTTATCCACAAACAACGAACCTGAGACATTGAAGAAATCGAATGCCACACCATATACCAACATGGAAAGGACAAACATCCAAACTCCGTCGCCGGGATCACCCAAACCAAACAAGCCAAACCGAAGTACCCAAGCTATCATGGCAATCAACATTACCCGTTTGATACCGAAACGTCCCAAGAAAAAAGGAATAAGCAAAATACAACACGTTTCACTCACCTGAGACAACGAAATCAACAGATTGGCATGCTGTACACCAAACGTATTCGCATATTCAGGGATGGCACTAAAACTGGTAATAAACGGGTTTGCAAAACCATTCGTAATCTGCAGTGAGACACCCAACAGCATAGAAAAGATAAAAAATATTGCCATTTTACGGTCCTTAAAAAGCAGAAAAGCCTTCAATCCCAAAGCTTCAACCAAAGATTTATGTCCACCGTTTCCACGACTTACCGGACACTCCGGAAGTGTACAAGAATATATAGCTAGTACTACTCCCCAAGCTGCACAAGTGAAAAACTGCATGTAGTTGGCCTGAAAGCCCATTAAATCGACCAGCCACATAGAACAAATAAAGCCGATTGTCCCAAACGTACGGATGGGAGGAAAAGCCTTAATTGTGTCCAGACCAGCCTTGTCAAGCGCAGTATAGGCTACTGAATTTGACAAAGCCAAAGTCGGCATATAAAAAGCAACACTCACAGAATAAAAGGCAAATAAAGCCGGGAATTCCACCTGTGCTCCCATTGTCATGCCATAATAGCCTGCCCCCGCCATAAACAAGGCAGCCAGCAAATGACTCAATCCCAGCAATCGCTGAGCCGGAATCCACCTGTCGGCAATAATACCTAATACAGCTGGCATAAACAACGACACAATTCCCTGCATAGCATAAAATATACCTATATGTCCTCCCAGTCCGACGCTAGCCAAATACGTACCCATTGAGGTCAGATACGCTCCCCACACGGCAAACTGCAGGAAGTTCATCACAATCAGTCTTAACTTAATACTCATAATATATTCGATTTAATGGTTATTTCATCATTGTGGCCAATGAAGCCAACATTGTGGCCAACGAAGCAAAAGAAGTAGCATTGGATATTATCGTGGCAAAATTAAACTTCTTCGTCTTGTTAGGTACCACAATCTCACAACCTGGCTCAATTTGCTTCTTTCCGTTTCCTTTCACCTCGGCTACCTGACCATTCATATAAATAATAAATTTCTGATTCTTCTTGGCATTGACAGAATACCCTCCAGCCTGGCTCAGGTAATATTTCACGCTTTTCCCTTTCGCATACGATACTGTATTGGGCATCATGACAGCTCCATTCACCTTTACGGTATTATTATACTCAGGCACCATCAGTACATCTCCTTCGCGCAATACCAGATCTGCATCACTTCCCGGATTGGCCAAAGCAGCCTCCAAGTCTATCCCGACCGTATATGTACTGTCGACCTTTAAACCCAACGTATTGGCCATAGCGGCTCCGATTTCACGACGCATCATCTTCACCACATCCTCCATCCTGCGCAGTTCCTCTTCATTCGCGACCCGACGCAATTTTGCTCCTCGCACGTATGCAAACCGGCTCACTCCTCCAGCTCGTTCTACCAGACTACTCAAACGTTCATTCTTTGTATTCAACGTATAATCACCCTGATACAAAACTTCCCCTTCTATCGTCACATTCAATTGTTCCGCATAACTAGGGCTACGCCGTACAAATACCTGATCATAAGGCTGCAATGTAAAACCAGGTTCTCCATCTACAATAAAGCCATCTTTCAAGCCAAAAGAAAAATTTTGTCCAATAATATCGGGTTCAGTAGTGCTTTTCGAGTTACGGATTCGGCGGGATACATCCACACGCACCGTAGAAGCAGACTCTTTCAGACCTCCTGCCGTAATTACCAAATCTTCCAGGCTCATGTGGTCTGCATAAGTATAACTGCCAGGCCGATTCACCTCACCACTAATCGTGACTTTCCCCATGTCCTGCAAATCATGTATGCTTGGAATGTATAACACATCGTTCTTTTGCAAAGCTATATCAGGCGATGTCCCGGCTAAAATTCCTTCAATATTTACCGGCAAAACCTCCCGTGTCAGATTCTCCCGTTCCCGATAAAGTACGGCACGTGCTGTAAAAGCCTCTCCCAACAATCCATCAGCTTTCTCTACAAGCTGACGCACCGTATTTAGAGATCCGCTTAATTCATATATTCCCGGATGATATACAGCTCCTTTGACCTCCAATCGGTTTTTAAAGCGATTCAGAATAGAATCTACTGTTACCCAGTCTCCATCTTGCAATTTAAAGGTCGAAAAATTCAATTCATCCACAGTAGCCACAGAAAACTCCTTTCCATCCTGCCGCAACACCCTGATACTTTTCTTGTATCCATCAGAAGAGAATCCACCTGCATATTTCAACAAGGTCGCAGCCGACTCACCTTTTTTCATTTCATAAAACATCGGGCGCTTTACCTTTCCTGTAATTTTAACAAGCTCCTCATAGGTAGGTACGATTATCACATCGCCATCCTGTAGATGAATATCATCTTGAATCTGTCCCCTCATGATGTAATCATACACATCCAAATGAGCCACTGTTTTTCCTCCACGCGCCACTTGCACATTACGCAGGCTACCAATATCGCTCACACCTCCTGCTACATAAAGAGCATAAAAGACCGTAGAAAGTGAAGATAAAGAATAAGTACCCGGTGCCATCACCTCTCCCATTACATTCACCTGAATTGTACGAATATTACCCAAAGTAACACGAATATTGTTTCCCGAGTCCGCATAAATCTTACTCAATTCCTGTTTTAACAAGCGCCGGGCTTCTTTTATAGTTGTATTATTCAGAAAAACGGGCCCCAAATTGGGGATATTCACATAGCCATCAGGCGAAACTGCAAGCTTCAATGTAGTCTGACTGGCTCCCCAGACATCAACAATCACTTCGTCTCCTGGCCCCAAACGATAATTTTCCGGTGTAGCCATATTCAAGTTAGGCTGGAATGTCAATTTCTCAATATTAAAGATATTGCGCCCGAAGACATCGTTCTCACCCGCAGGTTCCGTCATCAGTCCCCGACGCTTCTCCATACTTTTTTTCATTTCATCCGACCATCGGCTCGCATCCTGAGTACCTGTTGCCTGCGACTGTTCCGAGGTATTTGATTCTTTTCTTACACGACTGACTTTTTCATCCGAATTTGACTTCGACGCTACCTCTGTTTCCGTATCCGATGATACAGAAGAATCCAATGCACCCGAATAAGTAGATTTCAACCGCAACAACTGTTCCTGAGTCGCTCCCTTCGCCAACAACTCCATGGCAATGGTCTGCTGGTCTTTCCCCTCCAAATATGCCTGTTTTGCATATTCTATAATCTGGCTGTCCGTCATCCCACTTTGAGCATACACACTCGCCCCGCCAAGCAGACATAACCACAGCACCAATCTTGCGAACTGTTTTCTCATTCTGTCTATAATTTTATCGTTTTAAGGACAAAGATACATGTTTACGAGATAACCACCAAGTTTACAGCTATCCTAATAAAAAACGATACTATGAAAAATGGAAAAAATCTGTCAAATAAAAAATACGAATCCTTTTTCTAGCTCCTATTATTTATCAAACCAATCGAGATAGGAAATCGCCAGAATTCAAAACATAAATATTGTTAATTCTTCGCAAATATAAGCCCTATAAACATGTTACATAACATAAAAGCATTATCTTTGCATCGTGTTTTTCATGGTATTAGATTTAAGGTTAATGAAGATTGGGAGTCTGGGAAGATTCCCTTTTTTTATACTCATTCATTCCATCCAATCATCCGATTTAGAAGTTAAAATATTGCCAAAAAAAGGACCGCCTCGAGTGAAGCAGTCCTTAACTCTATTTCTATTCTTTATTATTTCAGCTATTGGAAAAATACATCATCGAGGCGTGTATTATTTTCCTCTTCAATCTCCGTCAGTCTGTCTTTACACGGATCAAAATCTCCCGGTATGTCAAAAGTCTCATCCTGCGAATATCCAAGCGTTTTGTCCGCATAAACTTTCTGCATATAAATTCCCCAAATCGGTAAAGCCATGGAAGCGCCTTGTCCATCACGCATGGTATCAAAATGAATATCACGCTCTTCACCACCAACCCAGCATCCAGACACCAATGAAGGAGTAAATCCCATAAACCATCCGTCGGAATTACGATTTGTTGTTCCTGTCTTTCCTCCCATATCAGCCTTAATGCCATACAAACGACGTATACGTCCACCTGTTCCCTCATTAATAACTGCACGCAACATCACAAGCATTTTATAAGAAGTAGATTCACTGACAACTTCATTTACCTGAGGTGTAAAGGTAGCCACCACATTGCCGTCGCTGTCTTCTATACGAGTAACGAAAAGCGGAGCCGTACGAATGCCCTTATTTACAAAAGCAGTATAAGCACTCACCATTTCCCCTACTGAGATCTCACAGGGGCCCAGGCATAAAGACACCGTAGGCTGAATATCCTTATTCAGCACCCCAAAGGAATGTATCAAACGAACCAAATCGTATGGGCTAAGCTTACTCATCAAATAAGCCGAAATCCAGTTATTAGAATTAGCCAACCCCCACTTCAAGGTAACAATTTCCCCATAATGCGATTTAGAACTATTACGAGGCGACCAAGCCTTTCCGTTCTCATCAAAAAGTGTCTGCTCCACATTACGCACTTCATCACAAGGAGAAAAACCGTTTTCCATGGCCAGCGCATACAAATAAGGCTTGATGGTAGAACCTACCTGACGACGTCCCACCATTGCCATGTCATACTGAAAATAATTGTAGTTAGGCCCTCCTACATACGCCTTGACATATCCCGTAATCGGATCCATCGACATAAAACCAGCCCGCAAGAAGTGCTTGTAATACTTTATAGAATCAAGCGGCGTCATAATGGTATCCTTTTCTCCATCCCAAGAGAAGACCGACATTTCATATTTAGTATTGAATGCCTTCATGATTTCCGCTTCTGAACATCCGTCCGCTTTCATAGTCCGATAACGGTCGCTTTGATGTATAGAACGACTCAGAATCTGTTCCACCTCTTCCGGAGTCAACTGATTCGTATAAGGAGCTGTTTTCCGTCCGCTTTTTTCTTTAAAGAAACGTGGCTGCAAATATTTTGCCACATGCTCATAGACAGCTTCTTCCGCATACTGTTGCATCCGGGAATTAATTGTTGTATAAATTTTCAGGCCATCTACATAAAGATTGTAATTGGTACCGTCTTTTTTCTTGTTTTTAGCACACCAACCATACAGCGGATTCGTTTCCCAAGCGAGAGAGTCTTCGTAGTATTTCTGCATTTGCCATCCACGATAATCGCTTCTGTCAGGCTTACGAGCAGTCATTATTCCTCGTAAATATTCACGAAAATAAGTAGCCAAACCATCTTTATGGTCTACAGGCTGAAATTTCAAGACCAAAGGAAGAGCTTGCAAAGAGTCACATTCCTCTTGGGTAAGATACCCCGCCTTACGCATCTGATCAAGGACTGTATTACGACGACCACGTGAACGTTCATTAAAACGACGCGGATTATAAAGCGAAGGATTCTTACACATTCCTATCAACGTGGCAGCCTCCTCTATTTTCAAGTTTTTAGGATCTTTCCCGAAATAAGTTTTAGCCGCGGTCTTGATTCCCACAGCGTTGTTCAAAAAATCAAACTTATTAAGATACATGGTCAAGATTTCTTCTTTCGTGTAATAGCGTTCCAGCTTTACAGCAATCACCCACTCAATCGGTTTCTGCAACAAACGCTCCATTACGTTGTCGGCAGTAGGTGAATAGAACTGCTTGGCCAACTGCTGGGTAATGGTACTGCCCCCACCTGCATGTTTCTGCATAAAAATTCCACGTTTGACCACCGCACGCATAAATGCACGGGCATCAATCCCCGAATGATCTTCAAAGCGAACATCTTCTGTCGCCACCAATGCATGTACTAAATGAGGAGACAAATCTTCATATCCTACATACACACGGTTTTCCTTACTAAGAGACCAAGTGCCCAACAACTTTCCATCATCTGAAATAATCTGTGTGGCAAACTTCAGGTTCGGATTTTCCAATTCCTCTACCGGAGGGACATAACCTATTTTTCCATTGGCAATGGCCGCAAAAACAATCGCCACAGTCAGCATACACAAAAGGACAAATGCCCACAATACATATATGAATATTTTTCTCATACGTTATTATATTCTTTGATTCGTTCTGTTGAAGTCGCAAATTTACGGAATTTATCCGAAATAATGGTTCATTTTTCACAATATCCTGAGAAATGCGAAAACATCGCCCGAAATCTGAATAAAACGGTGGTATTTTTATTTTTTTTACCTACCTTTGAACTCCGGTATTATAAAAGTAATCAAAAACAGCTAACATGGAAAATAGAAGTTTAGTTACTATCGCCGAACATTCCAAAGAGAAAATCCTGTATCTTCTGGAAATGGCAAAAGAGTTTGAAAAGAAACCTAACCGCCGCCTTCTGGCTGAAAAAGTAGTTGCAACCTTGTTTTTTGAACCTTCCACTCGTACGCGCCTGAGCTTTGAAACAGCCGCGAACCGCCTAGGGGCAAGAGTCATCGGATTCACAGACCCGAAAGTGACCAGTTCTTCAAAAGGAGAAACACTGAAAGACACCATCATGATGGTCAGCAACTATGCCGATATCATCGTAATGAGACACTATCTGGAAGGTGCTGCACGATATGCCAGCGAGGTAGCTCCTGTACCTATCGTCAATGCAGGAGACGGAGCCAATCAACATCCTTCGCAAACCATGCTCGACTTATACTCTATTTATAAAACTCAAGGCACACTGGAAAACCTAAACATCTATCTGGTAGGTGACCTGAAGTACGGAAGAACTGTTCATTCCCTTTTGATGGCCATGCGTCACTTCAATCCTACTTTCCATTTTATTGCTCCGGATGAGTTGAAAATGCCGGACGAGTACAAGCTGTATTGCCAAGAGCATCACATCAAATACGTTGAACATACCGATTTTACAGAAGAAACTATTTCCGACGCAGATATCCTCTATATGACACGTGTACAGCGTGAACGTTTTACCGATCTGATGGAATATGAAAGAGTAAAGGACGTGTACATTCTGAACAATAAAATGCTGGAACATACACGGCCCAACCTGCGAATTCTTCACCCACTACCCCGCGTAAATGAAATTACTTACGACGTAGATGATAATCCTAAAGCTTACTATTTCCAACAAGCTAAAAATGGTCTTTATGCACGTCAAGCTATTCTATGTGATGTACTAGGTATTACACTTGACCAAGTAAAAGCTGACACTGAAAAATAATCCGGAAAAACATTCAATTCAAGTAACTATGAGTGAGAAAAAAGAATTACAAGTAGCCGCTCTCAAAAACGGTACGGTTATCGACCATATACCATCTGATAAATTATTTACGGTTGTCTCCCTGCTGAATCTACAGGATGAAGACGCCAACATTACAATCGGCAACAACTTTGAAAGCAAGAAACTCGGGAAAAAAGGAATTATCAAAATAGCCGACCGTTTCTTTACAGAAGAAGAAATCAGCCGACTGTCAGTTGTTGCTTCCAATATCAAACTAAACATCATCCGTGACTATGAAGTAGTGGAAAAGAAAGAAGTTGTAATGCCCGATGAATTGAAAGGTATTGTAAAATGCAATAATCCCAAATGCATCAGCAACAACGAACCGATGCAAACTTGGTTTCATGTAATCGACAAGGAGAAAGGACTCCTGAAATGTCATTACTGTGAAAAGGAACAGCAGAAAGACAATATCAAACTTCTGTAAGCATGAAGCAGGACTGGAAACCAGGAACCATGATTTATCCACTTCCAGCTGCCTTGGTTACATGCGGGAGCTGTGAAGAAGAATACAACATTATTACCGTAGCGTGGGTAGGTACAATTTGTACCAACCCGCCTATGTGTTATATTTCTGTCAGGCCAGAGCGATACTCCTATTCTATTTTGAAAAAGAATATGGAGTTTGTCATCAACCTAACCACAAAAGACATGGCTTTTGCGACAGACTGGTGCGGAGTACGCTCAGGAAAAGATTACAATAAGTTTCAGGAAATGAAACTTACACCCAGAAAATCCAGTATGGTACAAGCTCCTTACATTGAAGAATCACCACTCTGCATTGAATGTCGGGTGAAAGAAGTGATAAGCTTGGGATCACACCACATGTTCATCGCAGATGTGGTAAACGTAAAAGCTGACGAAAAATACCTGAACACTGAAACCGGGAAATTTGAACTGGCACGTGCCAACCTATTGGTTTATGCCCATGGAGGCTATTACGAACTAGGAGAGAAAATTGGAAAGTTCGGATGGTCAGTAGAAAAAAAGAATAAATAAAAGAATGATAAGAAAAGTCGTATTCACTGTCATAGGAACTGGAATGCTAGCCATTTGCGACCTGCAAGCACAAGCCATGCTCACGCCTATGGTCACGCTGAAACAGCCCCGTTTCAACGTGGGAGTGAAAGCCGGCTTTAATTCCTCCATGTTCTTTACAGATGAAATATCCATCAATGGTAAGAAACTGGAAATGGCGCAAAACAACTACAAAGTAGGCTACCTAGCTGCCGTATTCTGCCGATTTAATCTAAAGAAACACCATTTTATTCAACCAGAATTTTCCTGCAACATCACACAAGGCAGCGTGTCTATTCCGTTCACGCTGGCCAACTCGGAGCTCCTCAAAGAAAATGCATTGATAAAGAAAAAAACAACTACACTTGATATTCCCATTTTATATGGATATAAATTCATTGATGTACATCCCTATGGAATGGCTTTCTTTATCGGGCCTAAAATTACCTGGATATGGAAACAGCACAGTTCTACCGAATTCACTGGCTTTTATCAACAAGAAATCAAAGAAGAACAACACCCGCTCCAATACAGCGGAGTAATAGGATTGGCTGTCAACGTGTCGAACATTTTTTTTGATTTCCGTTATGAAATCGGTCTGCATAACACCATACGGTCAATGACCTATAACTCCAACCTCACTGAATCTCCATACAATGAAGGAAAGATTCAGCTTCAGCAGCGGAAAAACATACTTAGTTTTTCCGTAGGAGTAATTTTTTGACATGAGAGTTTTCACTTTAAAAGAATATATCATGAAACGAGACGATTCAATTTTTAACATTATTGAAAAAGAACATCAGAGACAGCTGAAAGGTATCGAACTGATTGCTTCTGAGAATTTCGTAAGCGAACAAGTCATGCAAGCCATGGGCTCCTGCCTAACCAACAAATATGCGGAAGGATATCCAGGAAAAAGATATTATGGAGGATGCGAGGTTGTAGACCAAAGTGAACAATTGGCCATCGACCGTATCAAGCAGATCTTCGGAGCAGAATGGGCCAACGTTCAGCCTCATTCTGGAGCACAAGCCAATGCAGCCGTCTTCCTGGCAGTACTGAATCCTGGCGACAAATTCATGGGATTGAACTTAGCTCATGGAGGTCATCTGTCACATGGATCTTCGGTCAATACCTCTGGCATTTTATACACCCCCTGTGAATATAACCTGAACAAAGAAACAGGTCGTGTTGACTATGACCAAATGGAAGAAATAGCCTTGAGAGAACATCCGAAATTGATTGTCGGTGGAGGTTCTGCTTACTCACGCGAATGGGACTACAAACGGATGCGTGACATTGCTGACAAAGTAGGTGCTCTACTGATGATTGATATGGCCCACCCTGCTGGATTGATTGCAGCCGGCTTGCTTGACAATCCGGTGGAATATGCGCATATCGTCACTTCTACAACACACAAGACTTTGCGTGGGCCACGTGGCGGCATTATTTTGATGGGTAAAGATTTTCCGAATCCATGGGGAAAGAAAACGCCGAAGGGAGAAATCAAAATGATGTCACAATTACTGGATTCAGCGGTATTCCCCGGAATTCAGGGAGGCCCATTGGAACATGTCATCGCAGCCAAAGCTGTCGCTTTCTACGAGTGTATGCAACCAGAATACAAGGAATATCAAATTCAAGTACAGAAGAACGCCCGTGTGCTTGCACAAGCTTTAATGGACCGTGGCTTTACCATTGTATCAGGAGGCACTGACAACCACTCCATGCTAGTGGACCTGCGTACAAAATATCCAGACCTGACCGGAAAGGTGGCAGAAAAAGCACTGGTTGCTGCCGACATTACAGTCAACAAAAACATGGTACCTTTCGACACACGTTCTGCATTCCAGACTTCTGGAATCCGTCTGGGAACTCCAGCTATCACTACTCGTGGAGCAAAGGAAGACCTGATGTATGAAATTGCGGAAATGATTGAAACAGTTTTGTCTAATGTAGACAACGAAGAAATAATTGCTTCTGTACGCCATCGCGTGAACGAAACTATGAAAAATTATCCTATATTTGCATATTAACTAAACGAAAAAAAGAAATGAAAACAATGAATTCTATGGCTATCTTACTGAGCGCATGCTTAGTATTTAGCAGTTGTGGTATGACAAATACGGCCAAAGGTGGATTACTCGGAGGAGGTAGCGGTGCTGCATTAGGTGCATTGGTAGGTGGAGTCATCGGCCATGGTAAAGGAGCAGCTATCGGTGCCGCTGTAGGTGCAGCAGTGGGTACTGGTGCAGGTGTACTGATTGGAAAGAAGATGGATAAAGCTGCCGCACAAGCAGAACAGATTGAAGGAGCACAAGTAGAACAAGTTACTGACAACAACGGATTGCAGGCCGTAAAGGTCACTTTCGATTCAGGTATCCTGTTCAACACCAGCAGTGCCACTCTGAGCAGTTCTGCCAAATCAGCCTTGAGCAAATTTGCCAACAATGTGCTCAATCAGAACAAAGATATGGACGTAGCAATTTACGGATATACGGACAACACAGGATGGAAAAACAGCACTGCAGAACAGAGCAAACAGAAAAACCTCGACCTCTCACAGGAACGTGCACAGAGCGTATCCAGCTACCTGCTGGGATGTGGCGCTTCTTCCAGCCAAATTAAGTCTGTAACCGGTATGGGTGAAGAAAATCCAATAGCGGACAACTCCACCGAAACCGGGCGTCAACAAAATCGTCGTGTAGAAGTTTACATGTATGCCAGCCAACAAATGATTCAGCAGGCAGAAGCTGGAACACTTCAGTAAACACACCTTTCAAAAGTCTATAAACAAATTATGCCGGGTCTGTCAGGCCCGGCATAATTTTCATATAAAACATTCACACAAAACATGAATAAAAAACGGATATTAAAATACCTTCGCAACTTGATTATCTTCTTCTTTGCTTCTTCCATCCTCTCAGTCGTTGCATTGAAGTTTATTCCAGTCTACATTACTCCGTTGATGGTAATACGAAGCGTAGAGCAACTGGCGCAAGGTGAAAAAATTGTAATGAAACATCACTGGGTACCTAAAGAAAAAATCTCACGCCATCTCCCCATGGCCGTCATAGCCTCAGAAGATAACCGATTTGCCAGCCACAATGGATTTGATTTCAAGGAAATCAGTAAAGCCATGAAAGAGAACAAAAAACGTAAAAAAGCCAGAGGAGCCAGCACTATTAGCCAACAGACTGCCAAGAATGTATTTCTATGGCCTTCTTCTTCATGGGTAAGAAAAGGGTTCGAAGCATACTTCACGGTATTAATCGAGCTAATTTGGGACAAAGAAAGAATTATGGAAGTCTACTTGAATTCCATTGAAATGGGCAACGGTATTTACGGAGCAGAAGCTGTAGCAAAGTCGCATTTCCATACCACAGCTGCCCAACTCACACGCAAGCAATGCGCACTCATCGCCGCCAGCCTTCCGAATCCGCGCAAATTTAATTCAGGAAAACCCAGTTCTTACATGTACAAGCGTCAACGAAAAATCATGTACTTGATGAAATGCATCCCTCCCTTTCCCGAAAAACGGTAAAAGGCATCAGGGATGCTCTGGATCTCCCTTTAATATAGGAAGCGTAATCTGATATTTCACTGCTAGAATACGAGTGACAAATACCGTCATACCGCCCATAATCTGTGACAGCACGGCATCCATGTCTAATCGCAGACAAATCCAATAAACAAGACCGCCAATGACACAAGCCATAGCATAAATCTCTTTGCGGAATATCAACGGTATCTCATTAATAAAAATGTCACGTAACACACCTCCTGCTGCACCAGTAATACTACCCATCAAAATAGCAATCCAAAAAGGATATCCCAATGTATAGGCTTTACTGAAACCCACAATGGTAAACAAGGCCAAACCAATGGTATCAAACAGGAAAAAAGTATTGTTCAGACGAATCACATATTTTCCAAATAGAATGACAAAAAACATCGCAAAAGCTGTACATATCAAGTACATGGGGTCGGTCATCCAACCCGGAGTCACATCCAACAAAAGATCACGAATTGTTCCTCCACCGATGGCTGTCGCCAAACCGACTACATAAGCACCAAACCAGTCAAACCGCTTAGCGGAGGCCAGACGAATCCCACTGATAGCAAAAGCGAACGTTCCTATAAAATCCAGAACTGTTACAAACGAAGGCATCTGAAATAATTCCATATCAAATTCTAAAAGAAGTTTTTACCATGTATAGCTCAAACCAAAACTGAGAAGCTCCTGCAATTGGAAATAACTGGCATCTTCTTCCCGTGCAACTCCGTCATCAAATCGCCCGTGTACAAAAAGTTTTGTAGAAAGATACTTGTTCACCGAAAATGTAAAAGTATTCTCCCATTCAGCCAATACCTTCTCATAGTTGGTCGTATAAGAAAGACGTGATTCCCACATCAGAGCCGAAAACACCTTCCATTTCAAGGTAGTCTCCAAACGAGAACCCCATACGCTTTCACGCTTATGTCCTTCTTTAATATTAAACTTTGTAGGATCAACTCTATCGCTAGCTACACTATAAAGCGTGTAGTTAAGCGGATTAACCAGCACAGACAAATTGCAGACACCGTCTTTTACATACTTATAATCCATACCTAAACCAACATTCAACTCGGCTGGAGAAAAGAAAGCAGATACGAGATTGTCTGAATTTGTATCATAATTTGAGAAGAACTGTGTCTTGAATTCTGCCGACAACGTATAATACCACGTACTGAAAGCCTTATAGCCCAACTTCGAACTCAGTCGGAGCAAGTCATTGTTAGCCTTATAGCTATGCACCGTATCCGAAGGAGCCGTTATAAAACCCAGTTTCCATTCTATCTTGTTTTCAAACTGAACACGCTGTCTGTCATCGTAATTAGCCTGCCAAGTAAAGCCTGAAAGCAAAGACTTCGTACTTTCTCCACCCTTATACCAGTTGGCAGATATGTAGTTTTGCGAGAACTGCAAATACCCGTTCCCTCCCAAGGTCCAAAAATTAGGTTTGATTACCAACAAATCTTTCTCAGACACCCGGTTAGGCAACTCATCATTTTGCATCATATCCAGCAAGTTTTCTTTTCGAGGCTGATCAATAATCACATCTCCATAAATCGGTTTCAACCCTTCCAGGTTATCCTCATTTTGTTTGACCAACTGAGGATAAGTTAAATAAAAAGAAAGCAATTGACGATTGATATATCGGTCTACCTTTTCCGTATGACACAGATTCTTCACCTGAGGCAGAGACTTCATCCATTCATTTTCCTCTTTTATAAAAGGTATTCTTGGTTTCCAGTCAGAAATACTGAACGCCTGTTCAATCGGTTCCTCATAATAAGTCGCAGGCATGGAGAGTTTATAGTAATCCGGGTTAGAACGAATTCCTGTAATCAACAGATAAATATCGTCCCAACGTTCCAGTTTCGCGTCATAATCCTTTCGGAAATCCTGAACCAGTTGATTGAAATTTCGTACCTGCATAGAAGGTATATCCGATGTAATTCTAGCCATTGAAGCAATCCCGGCCTTTTTTTTTATCCCCCCAGCAGAACGAGAGGTCACCCCAGCCGAATCTACTGCATTTGTCAAAGTATCAGCTGGAATCGCATCCACTTGTGCAGCCAATCCGCTACACATTAAAGTCAATATTCCCAAAAGAATCGATTTTTTCATTTCATTTCATGCTTAAAACCTGTGCAAAAGTACGATTTATTTCTCTAAAAACCGCTTTACCTAACAGTAATTACACAATAAAACAAATTTACTATTCCTTTGGTTTGAATCCACCCGCATGAAACTAGTGAAAACCCAAGGATATTCCATGCAAAATAAGGTTTTACCCCCTCTTACTTTTGTGGGTTCAGCTTTTTTTTATAATTTTGCAACTTTGAAGAAGTAGTTCTTCGTGTCAGAAGGCAGGTATCTTCAGACATATATAATTTAGAATCAAATTTTTAAATATTCATATTGTGGCAGAAACAAAGTATATTTTCGTAACAGGTGGTGTAGCCTCTTCATTGGGAAAAGGAATCATCTCATCATCTATCGGTAAGTTGCTGCAGGCCAGAGGCTACAGCGTAACCATCCAGAAGTTTGACCCGTATATCAACATCGATCCGGGAACTCTGAACCCTTATGAACACGGAGAATGCTACGTAACCGTAGACGGGCACGAAGCCGACCTCGACTTGGGACACTATGAACGATTCTTGGGTATCCAGACCACCAAAGCCAACAACATTACTACCGGCCGTATCTACAAGAGTGTAATTGACAAGGAACGCCGGGGTGACTATCTGGGTAAGACCATCCAGATTATCCCTCACATCACCGATGAAATCAAACGCAATGTCAAACTGCTGGGTAACAAGTACAAATTCGACTTTGTTATCACTGAAATCGGAGGAACAGTGGGTGATATCGAATCACTCCCTTATTTGGAAAGTATCCGCCAGCTGAAAAGGGAGCTGGGCAAAAACGCTTTGTGCGTACACCTTACCTACGTGCCTTATCTGGCTGCCGCCGGAGAGCTGAAGACCAAGCCGACCCAGCACTCTGTCAAGGAACTCCAGTCAGTAGGTATCCAGCCGGACATTCTGGTGTTGCGTACCGAACACGAACTGAGCACGAACCTGCGCAAGAAAGTCGCTTTGTTCTGTAACGTAGACGAAAGCGCCGTTATCCAGTCTATGGATATGCCAACCATCTACGAAGTACCTTTGCGTATGCAGGAACAGAAGCTTGATGTCACCATTCTGGAAAAGATGGGACTTCCGGTAGGCGAAACCCCGACCCTCGGCCCGTGGAGAGACTTCCTGAACCGCCGTCACAATGCCACTGAAAAGGTAAAAATCGGTCTGGTAGGAAAATACGATTTGCAGGACGCCTACAAATCTATCCTCGAAGCCCTTTCACAGGCGGCTACCTACAACGACCGCAAGGCAGACATCCACTTCATCAACAGTGAGAACCTGACAGAAGAAAACATTGAAGAAAAGCTGAAAGACATGGACGGAGTTATCATCTGTCCGGGATTCGGCCAGCGCGGTATCGAAGGTAAGTTCATCGCCATCAAATATTGCCGTACACACAACGTGCCGACCTTCGGTATCTGTTTGGGTATGCAGTGCATGGCCATCGAATTTGCCCGCGATGTACTGGGTTATGCCGATGCCAACAGCCGCGAGATGGACGAAAAGACTCCGCACAATGTCATCGACATCATGGAGGAACAGAAATCCATCACCAACATGGGAGGTACCATGCGTTTGGGAGCTTACGAATGTGTCATCGACCCGACTTCCAAAACGTATCAGGCTTACCAGAGCGAACACATTCAGGAACGCCACCGTCATCGTTACGAATTCAACAACAGCTACAAGGAAGAATTCGAAAAGGCCGGCATGAAGTGCGTAGGTATCAATCCGGAATCAGACCTGGTGGAAATCATCGAAATCCCGACCCTGAAATGGTTCATCGGTACACAGTTCCATCCGGAATACAGCAGTACGGTACTGAAACCCCATCCGTTGTTCCTGTCCTTCATCAAGGCAGCCATCAACAAGTAAGTCAAAAATAACATTGTAAAGAAACAGAAATGGACAAAAACACGTTAGTGGGCTTTGTCCTGATTGGAGCGGTGATTGTAGGTTTTGGTATCTACAACCGCCCCAGCCAGGAAGAAAGAGCACGCGCACAGCACTATCAAGACTCTATCCAGCAGGTCATCAAGCAACAGCAGGAAGTACAGGAGAAAAAGGCCGCGGCAGCCGTTGAAGCTGCACGTCCGGACAGTTCCTCCCTCTTCTTCCAGTCTGCACAAGGTACGGAACAGTTCACCGTACTGGAAAACGACTTGGTGCAGCTGACCTTCTCCAACAAAGGTGGACGGGTAAGCAAGGCCCTGTTGAAAGAGTATAAAGACCAGAAGAAACAGCCGCTCGTTCTTTTCGACGGAAAAGATGCTTCCATGAATTTCGGCTTCGAAGGAAAGGGAGAAAACATCCTGAGCGACCAGATGTATTTCGAGGCAACCAACGTGACCGACTCCACCGTAACCATGCGGTTGAACGCGGCCAACGGCGGACACCTGGACTTCAACTACCGCTTGCTGCCAAACTCCTACATGGTGGACTTCACCATCCAGGCCAGCGGCTTGCAGAATTTCTTCTCTCCTTCCACCAAGACGATGAGCATCGAATGGAAACAGCGGGCCCGCCAGATGGAGAAAGGCTACAACTTCGAACAGCGTTACACCTCGCTGACCTATAAGCCGGTGGACGACAGCTTCGACTACCTGAGCGAGACAAAGGATGCCAAAGAAACCATTCCGGAAGCTCTCGACTGGGTAGCCTTCAAGAACCAGTATTTCTCTTGCGTCTTCATGGCAGAGCAGAACTTCGACAATGCTACCCTCGAATCCAAGATGGAACAGCAAGGCAGCGGTTATATGAAAAACTATACTGCCGACATGAAAACGGCTTTCGACCCGACGGGTGCCAAGGCCTCACACCTACAGTTCTACTTCGGCCCGAACCACTTCAAAACTTTGCTTGCCAGCAACGACTTGAGCTTTAAGGACAAAGACCAGGAGCTGGAAGATTTGGTCTACCTGGGATGGCCGATTATCCGACTCATCAACCGCTGGTTTACCATCAACCTATTCGACTGGCTGTCGGGTTGGGGACTGAGCATGGGTATGGTAATCCTGCTCATGACTATCATCGTCAAGGTACTGGTACTTCCTACTACTTGGAAGTCCTTCATTTCCTCGGCCAAGATGCGTGCCCTAAAACCGTATGTGGATAAAATCAATGCCAAATACCCGAAACAGGAAGATGCCCTGAAAAAACAGCAGGAAACCATGGCCCTCTACCGACAGTACAATGTCAGCCCGATGGGAGGCTGTCTGCCGATGCTGTTGCAGACACCGGTGTTCATGGCTCTCTTCTTCTTCGTGCCGAATGCCATCGAGCTTCGCCAGCAAGGATTCCTGTGGGCAACCGACCTCTCGGCATACGATGACCTGATTAGCTGGAGCTACCACATTCCGTTGCTGGGTAACCACCTGAGCTTATTCTGTCTGTTGTTCAGCATCACCACAGTCTTGAACCAGATAATCATGATGAAGCAGCAGGACATGGGCAACAACCCGCAGATGGCTGCCATGAAATGGATGATGTACATCATGCCCGTGATGTTCTTCTTCATCTTCAACGACTATGCATCGGGATTGAGCTACTACTACTTCATCTCCGGTCTGATTGGTATCATCACCATGTGGATTATGCGCCGTATGACCGACGAGAAGAAACTGCTCGCCCAGCTGGAAGCCAACAAGAAGGAACCTTCACAGCAGAAAGCCAGCGGACTGATGGCCAAACTGGAAGCCCTGCAGAAAGAACAGGAACGCTTGCAGAAAGAACGTCAGGAACATATGAACAAAAAGAAATAAAAATATCCTGAAAAGGAACAGAAAGAGCGGAACAGGAAGGCCATCAGAAGCCTTTCGTTCCGCTCTTTTTCTTTCTGTCTTCTCTTTTTCCATTTATTATCTTACCTTTGCACAACGGAAACGTGCACAAAGACACGCATCATCTAAAAACTAAAAATAAAGACATGAAAAAAACAGATTTAATGAACATGACTGCGGCCGTATTGATGGCTTCAGCTCCGATGGCTGCCGTACAGGCAGAAGGAACTGACGCACCTTTCATCGGCAAGCAGGAAATTACTGTGAAAGACGGACGGATGACCCCGGAAACCCTGTGGGCCATGGGACGTATCGGAAGCTCTTGTGTGTCTCCCGACGGAAAGAAGATTGCTTACACCGTATCCTACTACAGCGTGAAGCTGAACAAGGGACATCAGGTAATCTATGTGATGAACGCCGACGGCTCCGACAACAAGCTGCTGACGACCTCTGCCGACAGCGAAGGCGAACCGGCATGGATTAAAGGCGGAAGCAAACTGGCCTTTATCACGAAAGGACAGATTTGGGAAATGAATCCCGACGGAACCGGACGCCAGCAGCTCTCAGACTATGCAGGCGGCATCGACGGATTCAAGTTCTCTCCCGACGGCACCAAAGTGCTTTTCATCTCACAAGTGAAATATGGCGAACGTACTGCCGGCAAATACCCCGACCTAGACAAAGCCAGCGGAAAAGTCATCGACGACCTGATGTACAAGCACTGGGATGAATGGGTAGAAACCGTTCCCCATCCGTTCGTGGCTTCCTTTACCGACAATAAAATAGGTGAAGCCACCGACATCCTGGCCGGTGAGCCCTACGAATCGCCGATGAAACCTTTCGGCGGCATCGAACAGCTCGCATGGAGCCCCGACTCCAAGTCTGTGGCCTACACCTGCCGCAAAAAGACCGGAAAGGATTATGCCGTATCCACCGATTCGGACATCTATTTATACAATGTGGAAACCAAGCAGACCCGCAACCTCTGCAAGGAAGATGTCACCGACAAGAACATGGGTTACGACACTAACCCGCAGTTCTCTCCCGATGGAAAGAACATCGCCTGGCAAAGCATGGAACGCGACGGATACGAAAGCGACCGCAACCGTCTCTGCGTGATGGACCTGAACAGCGGAAAGAAAACCTACGTGACCGAAGCCTTCCAGTCGGGCGTGGACAGTTACTGCTGGGCACCCGACAACAAGACCCTCTACTTCACAGGCGTGTGGCATGCCACCAGCATGATTCACAGCACCAACCTGAAAGGGGAAGTGAAACAGCTCACCGACGGCATGTATGACTATGCTTCCGTGGCCATGCTGAACGAAAAGCAACTGCTCACCACCCGCCACTCCCTGAGCGAAGCCGACGAGCTGTTTACGGTCGACCTGAAAAAGAAAAACGAAGTGACCCGTATCACGAAAGAAAACGACCACATCTTCAGCCAGCTGAAACTGGGCAAGGTTGAGCCCCGCTGGACCAAGACCGTCGACGGAAAAGACATGCTCTCATGGGTGGTTTATCCGGTCAACTTCGACCCGAACAAGAAATACCCCACCCTCCTGTTCTGTGAAGGAGGACCGCAAAGCCCCGTCAGCCAGTTCTGGAGCTACCGCTGGAACTTGCAGATCATGGCCGCCAACGACTATATCATCATTGCCCCCAACCGTCGCGGACTGCCGGGATTCGGTATGGAATGGCTGGAAGAAATCAGCACCAACTATGGCGGCCACTGCATGGACGACTACCTGAGCGCCATCGATGACATCGCCAAGGAACCCTATGTGGACAAAGACCGTCTGGGATGCGTGGGAGCCAGCTTCGGAGGCTACTCAGTATACTGGTTGGCCGGACACCACAACAAGCGCTTCAAAGCCTTCATTGCCCACGATGGTTTCTTCAACATGGAACAGCAGTATCTCGAAACCGAGGAACTCTGGTTCACCAACTGGGATTTGGGTGGTCCGTACTGGGACAAGAGTAACCCGGCCGTACAGCGCAGCTACGCCAACTCTCCCCATCTGTTCGTAGACAAATGGGACACCCCGATTCTCTGCATCCACGGCGAGAAAGACTACCGCATCCTGGCTTCACAGGGTATGGCCGCGTTCAACGCCGCCAAGCTGAGAGGCATCCCTGCCGAACTGCTGATTTTCCCGGATGAGAACCACTGGGTATTGAAACCACAGAACGGAATTCTCTGGCAACGTACCTTCTTCAACTGGCTTGACCGCTGGCTGAAGCCGCAAAAATAACCTATAAAACCTTTCCGGACACCTTTACGTCATGTTTTTTCACGAAATTTGCAGAAAAGAGGTGTCCGGATTTGCATATTAAAATAAAAAGTCATACCTTTGCATCGCTTTTGAGAAAGACACTTCGGGGTGTAGCGCAGTCCGGTTAGCGCACCTGCTTTGGGAGCAGGGGGTCGTGGGTTCGAATCCCGCTACCCCGACAGAAGTCAAAAAAGTAAAAGTTATTACAAACGTTCGGGGTGTAGCGCAGTCCGGTTAGCGCACCTGCTTTGGGAGCAGGGGGTCGTGGGTTCGAATCCCGCTACCCCGACAAGAAGAAAGGCAATTTATCTGACATGATAAGTTGCTTTTTTTATTTTTCATATTGTCAGATTGCCAAAAACATCGATATTCCCGTTTCAATATTCGCCTGAACATTGCCATTAGCAACAAGAAAATAATGCACAAAACAGTTTGCAGCTTCCAAACGAACCACCATCCGCGAAATAATTTGCGGAAAATTTTCTTCACTCAATAACTCTCGTTCGTAAAAAAGCCAAAGAGTTTTCCCTAATCTATAAGCCTTTACATATTTCAGCATAGCATTTACTCTTTCAGCCAAGTCCTGAAGTGGCATGCTCCTTCCCGACTCACCGTCACACACACAAGGAACAGAAATATTCAAAAAATCTTCATCTTCACTATTGGGAATATAAAGAAGATTAGTACCTTCACAACTAAAGCCATACCCCATCTCGTCTGTTTTTATTAATGAAAAACCCAACTGCTTAAATGCATCAAGTATCTTTTCTTTCATAGTTGTTTATTTTGTAATAAATGTTTATGTTAATTCAAATAATCGACTTTACTTCTTTATTTCCGCACTGTCGATTCTACGTGCGATTACATATCAAAATACCTTGTTAGTATCTCTAAAACCCTCTCTGCAACAACGACAAACCATACGTAAACAATCGCATCAATTTTCTTATGTGTAATAATTTAAATTTCCCTTATTTACTTTATATTCCTAAGAACAAAAAATGAAACCTACCTCCACCTAAAAAACAATTAACTTATATAATATAAAAATATTAAAATATAAATTTAACTTATATAATTCGAAGATAATGAAACATACACAGAAATGCAACTTACAAAAACACAAATAAAGGCTATCCGTGTTATATTCATGCTCAACTGGTAAAAAAGCACTATCACATGGATAGTTATTTTAAACGATTAAGATCAAAATCACCACGAACTCAGAGAACTTATACGACTATAAAACAAGTTTATACAACATAATGCCCCACCAAGCATCACATGGCAACTTTTTGAAATAAATATACATCTTGATACGATACACCTATCCGTATCCAATCTTTCAGAATCGCACATTCCACGTAACCTGCGGATAAGAACAATTTTCTACTTGCCACATTCCCCGCCGGGATATAGGCATATAACTGATGCAAACCAAGCTGCTTAAAGCAATGAGCCTCCATCAAATCGAGGGCCTTTCCTGCTATCCCCTTTCCCCTCAAGTCTTTCCGTATAACCAGCCCTACCTCCGCACGATTATGGCGCACATCAAACGAAAATACATCAATGATACCCGCCACTTCACACTCTCCTTGTACAATCATTAAGCGCAACTGTCCATCGACATATAAATTATTTTGGTTCTCAGCTATATAACGTTTCAGCTGAAAGCGAGAATAAGGACCGGTAGCTGTCCCTAATTCCCAAAGTTCAGCATCATTCTCAAAAGATAGAATTACCTCCAAATCTTCCGGCTCCGGCGCCCTGAGCCTAATAGTCTCTTTATTCTCCATAAGCCACTCATTTTTGGTCTCCATCTATCTCCAAATCCAGTTCCCGCATCAACCTTCTACGCCCCGGCACACAAAAAAGCGAAGCTACCAACAGCATTCCCACACACAACAAACTTGTCAGATTAAGCGTTGTATAATATACTGTCAGATTAAACAATACCGGAGCCCCTAGCATAGCCAGCCGAATTTCACACCAGCGACGATAGCTCACCAGTGCTTCCGGTAATGACAACTGCCGCACATAGCGTGTCAATGAAAGGCTGAACATACGTAACGAAAGAGGTATCAGACAGACAGCCAACAAAATGCCCACCGTCTGAAGGATATATTCTGCTCGCACATCACCCACCAAGCTACCCTGAGGAAAAACATCTGTTTCATACAACACACACCATACGACAGCAAAAATCCACCACAAGGCAAACTCTACTTCCAACAACCGAAGCAAACAAGATATTTTCTTTTCCATCACACATTCTTTTTAAATGGTTCCTGTAAAAGCGACACGATTCACGATAGACCGCCCTAACGTCACTTCATCTGTATACTGCAATTCATCACCAATAGATATCCCCCTGGCAATCATGGTTATTTTCACCTCACAACCTGCCAGTTTACGAAAAATATAGAAATTGGTCGTATCGCCTTCCATGGTAGAACTCAATGCCAGAATGACCTCCTTGACCGTACCTTCCTTGACACGGTTTACCAAACTCTCGATTTCCAAATCGGAAGGACCTATACCATCCATGGGAGAAATCACGCCCCCAAGCACATGATACAACCCATGATACTGCTGGGTATTCTCTACCGCCATCACGTCGCGTATATTTTCTACCACACATACAGTCGTTGCATCACGCAAAGGGTTAGAACAGATACGGCACACGTCGGTGTCGGAAATATTGTGACACACCTTACAATATTTTACTTCTTTCTTTAAAGTGGAAATCGCATTGCTGAAAGCTTCCACCGTAGCATTATCCTGGCGTAACAGATGCAGTACCAGACGCATGGCAGTTTTCCGCCCGATTCCAGGAAGTTTAGCAAACTCTCCCACTGCCTTTTCCAGCAAAACTGAAGGATATTGTTGATTCATTCTTTATGATTACTTTTCTTACAAAAGGCAAAAATACAGATAAAATCCTTTAGCTGTATGCGGCAAAAGAGAAAAACAATTACCTTTGTATCAAACAACTCAAATTCGACCTATGGACATTACCAGCGCAGAGTTTGTCGTAAGCAACTCACGGGCCGACATGTGCCCCCAAACCCATTTACCGGAATACGCCTTTATCGGACGCTCCAACGTGGGAAAATCAAGTCTCATCAACATGCTGACCAAAAATCCCAAACTGGCCATGACCTCATCTACGCCAGGAAAGACTTTGCTTATCAATCATTTTCTGATCAACAAAGAATGGTATCTAGTCGACCTTCCTGGATATGGCTATGCACAGCGGGGAAAAAAAATGATGGAAAAAATCCAAAAACTCATCGAATACTATGTACTCGATCGGGAACAATTGACCTGCCTCTTCGTCCTCGTAGATAGCCGACTTGACCCACAACGTATTGATTTAGAATTTATTGAATGGTTAGGAGAAAATGGAATTCCTTTTGCACTGATTTTTACCAAAGCTGACAAACAAAGTGCCGGAAAAACCAAAGTCAACGTCAACCGTTATCTGGAGAAACTGAAAGAACAATGGGAAGAGCTTCCCCCTTATTTTGTATCCTCTTCAGAAAACAAAATTGGACGAGAAGAGATTCTGAATTATATCGAACAGATTAACCATTCGATCAAAGAACAGGCAGAATAAAAGGATCTCCTCAAAATGGCATAAGTCACTTTGAGGAGATTTTATTTTACAGACAACTCAATCATCAACGGGAGAATCCGATGTTCCCATTCTTATCTATATCCAGATGTACATTATAGCATGATGCCCCATCGGGAATACAAAGTGTTGCCACATAACGATAACCTTTCCCGTCTACCCTTACAAAATCCATATCACTTAGAATGGCATTACTCAGGAAATCTGCTGGCACCACCCGTTCAAACATTTCTTTCTTGATATCCTTGGAAAACAAGCGTTCCTTCCCTTTGTACACACAAATATGAATAATGTTGTCGTAGTATATATTCTCCACCGGAAGTCCTTCCTCACTGATACTCAGCAGGGTCACCCTTTTCTTGGTAGGATTAATATAGGCATATCCACGATAACGTTCTCCGTCATAAAGAATGACCGAATCCTTCTCAAAAACTTCGCTTTCAGTTTCACGGACCGGTACCACCGTTCCAAAAGAAAGCGTATCCGATTCGGCTTTATGCAAACTCACCACCTCCCCAATCGATGTCCGATAACGCAGGCTATACACTTTCTGCTCTTCAATAAGATAATGAATGGGCTGTGCACTATATACAATCATCGTATCATGACGTATCGTAAACGGCATAGGAGCATTTATCTGACTGGAATAATAAATACTGTCACCCTGAACCTTGAACAAAGGCGCTTCTGTATTATCATCCAACCAGATGCCTTGTAACAACCGCATGGCCTCACGGTCTTCCACCTGCTCTTCCGCTCCTTTCTGCTGAGGAGACATACATCCCCACATGAACCCTATCCCCCCAAGAAGCATTATCAAGCCTGATTTCTTCATGTGTCAATGAATCTATAAATTTATTTTCCGATGCAATAGTAAGCTATTCCCAATTCAGAGAGTTCCTGCATGTCATAAATATTTCGCCCGTCAAAAATGACCGGATGGTTCATCGTTTTTTTGATAACTCCCCAAGCCGGCAAACGGAATTCTTTCCATTCCGTCACCATCAGCAAAGCATCTGCATCCAGCAGAGCATCATACATATCACGCGCATAGTAAATGCTATCTCCCAGCCGACGACGAGCTTCATCCATAGCCGCAGGATCGTAAGCCCTGATCTGACAGCCGGCTTCTTTTAGCTTTTTAGTCAACACCAAAGCTGGAGCCTCCCGCATATCGTCTGTTTCCGGTTTAAAAGCCAATCCCCATAAAGCAACCGTCTTCCCTTTCAAATCACCTTGATAATACTTACTGAGTTTACGGAATAGAATATCTTTCTGATCTTCATTGACAGCCTCCACCATTTTCAATACCCGCATGGAGTAACCGTGTTCTTCGGCTGTCTTGATTAAAGCCTTTACATCTTTCGGGAAGCAAGAGCCCCCGTAACCGCATCCCGGATAAAGAAACTTACGTCCGATACGGGTATCCGAACCCAATCCGCTACGTACCATGTTTACATCCGCTCCCACAAGTTCACATAAATTGGCTATGTCATTCATAAAACTAATTCGCGTAGCCAACATCGAATTGGCCGCATACTTTGTCATTTCTGCAGATGGAATATCCATAAAAATCACCCGGAAATTGTTCAGCAAGAAAGGACGATAAAGCTTGCTCATCAAATTACGGGCACGCTCCGACTCCACACCTACCACCACACGGTCGGGAGTCATAAAGTCGTTGATTGCATTCCCTTCTTTGAGAAATTCCGGATTGGAAGCCACATCAAAGTCAATGGATACCCCGCGACGGTCCAGTTCCTCACGAATCACGGTTTTCACTTTTTGTGCCGTCCCCACCGGCACCGTACTCTTCGTCACTACCAGTACATATTTCTTCATGCAACGGCCAATGGTACGAGCCACCTCGAGCACATACTGCAAATCAGCACTTCCATCTTCATTAGGTGGAGTACCTACAGCACTAAACACAATAGACACCTCGTCCAGACAATCGGCCAGCGAAGTAGTAAACCGTAAACGCCCGGCTTTGACATTTCGCTGTACCATATCTTCGAGTCCTGGCTCATAGATAGGAATCTGCCCGTTCTTCAATGCAGCGATTTTTTCTTCATTCGTATCTACACAAATAACATTCGCCCCAGTTTCTGCAAAACATGTCCCCGATACCAAACCTACATATCCGGTCCCAACAATTGCTATATTCATGATGATTAAAGTATTTCTTGCATTTTTCCCCGACAAAATTACAACAAATTTGAATTCAAATCGAAAAATGCCCGCCGAAAGATAACCCTCATAAGAGAAAAATGTATTAATTTTGCAATATGATTGAATTAGCAAAACATATAGAAGTACTATTGCTGGAAAACGACTGCGTCATTGTCCCGGGCCTAGGAGGCTTTATTGCACACAGACGTCAGGCTTCTTTCTCAGAGCACACAGGAGAATTCCAGCCTCCTCTCCGTACCATCGGATTCAATCCTCAACTGGTTATGAACGACGGATTGCTTGTACAGTCGTACATGCAGGCATACAATACAGACTTTCCCGACGCTACACGACGAATTGAAAAGATTGTTACCGAAATGAAAGATCAGCTTTACCAGCAAGGCCAGGTAGAGCTTAAAAACGTGGGTACAATTTATTACAACATGAATGGAGGTTACGCCTTTGAACCGGCAACTTCCTCGTTTTTTACTCCAAGCTTATACGGTCTGGAAAGTTTCACGCTTTCAGCACTTCAACCGATTACGAAACCTTCTGGCTCAGAAAAAGTTCTTCCGGAAATAAAGGTCTCTCACAAGAAACATATTTCCGTACGCCATTGGGCACGTAACATAGTAGCCGTAGCAGCTGCCGTCTGCCTGTTTTTCATTCTTTCTGTACCGGTAGAAAACACCTATATGGACGATGCGAACTATGCTTCCCTTGGATCAGTCAGCATGTTTGATGCCATCCGCAACCAATCGGTTGCCACCAGCATACAAACCCATCAGACAGCTAAATCTCAGAAAGCAATCCAAAAGCAACAGAGCGGTGAAAAAAGAGTTCGCAACAACATCAACACCCTCAAACCTGTAGTAATTAAAACGGAAAAAGTAGCTGCGGATCCTACCGTAGTAAACACCACGAAGAAAAAATCCAAAGCTGTACAGGCTTCCTCCGTAAGAACAAAGGCAAAAGTTGCGGCTGAAGCTACTCCAAAACAAAATCCGATACAACCTACAGCCAATAAGAAAAAAACTTATATTATTGTAGCCAGCCTGACAACTGCCAGTGACGCGCAAAAGGAACTGAAGAAACTCCAACAAAAAGGTTATAAAGACTGTCAGGTACTGGAAACCGACGGACGATTCCGTATTGCATTGGCAAGCTATACAAATGCGGGCGATGCATATAAAAAGGTACAAAATTTGCGTAACCAGGAGGAATTTAAAAGTGCCTGGGTTTTCACTTCAAAATAAATACGTTTTTTAAAACAGATGAAAAGAGTAAGATGCCCCAAATGTGACAATTTCATCCAGTTTGATGAGACTAAATATAAAGAAGGACAGTCACTCGTCTTTATTTGTGACAACTGCAAGAAACAGTTCAGCATCCGTATCGGCAAGTCCAAACTGAACGCAGCCAACCGCAAAGCTGAGGTGGTGGACGAAAAGGAAGGCGTGCAGGACTTCGGCAATGTACTGGCCGTAGAGAACGTGTTTGCCTACAAACAGGTGTTGCCGCTGCATGAAGGCGACAACCTCATCGGACGCCGGTGCAAGGGAAACGACATCGACATTCCCATCGAAAGCAACGACCCGAGCCTGGACCGCCGGCATTGCTACATCAACGTCAAAAAAGACAAACAAGGAAAAATTATTTATACGCTCCGTGACAACGACAGCATCACGGGCACTTTTCTGATGAACGAAATACTGGGCCCGAAAGAGCGCGTCCGCATTGAAGACGGAGCCGTCATTACCCTCGGTGCCACAACCCTGATTCTGAGAGCGGCAGAAGGACAAACGGAAGAATAACCGCCGCACTTATCTTCGTATATACAATTTAGGATAACTATAACACTAACAAACCTTTTACTCAATTATGGCTTTTACAAACAACGTAATGATTGTCCGGCACAAACTGCTGGAAAACCTGGTTGCTTTATGGAAAGAAAATCAATTAGTAGAGAAAATCGACCGCATTCCTCTGGAACTCAGTCCGCGCCGTTCACAACCGGTGGGACGCTGCTGCATCCACAAGGAACGTGCCGTTACCAAATATAAGTTGCTCCCACTGCTGGGTTGGGATATGACCGACGAAACGGATGAGCTGACTCCCCTTTCTGAATATGCTCGCAAGACATTGGCACGCAAGGAAAGAATCAAGGAAAACATTCTTTGCGTCATCGACGAGGCATGTTCTTCCTGCGTGCAGGTGAACTACGAGGTAAGTAACCTTTGCCGGGGTTGTGTGGCCAGAAGCTGCTACATGAACTGTCCGAAAGGTGCCGTACATTTCGACAAGAAAACCGGCCAAGCCCATATTGACCACGACAAGTGTATCAGCTGCGGTATCTGCCACAAGAGCTGTCCGTACCACGCCATCGTGTACATCCCGGTGCCGTGTGAGGAAGCTTGTCCTGTAAAAGCCATCAGCAAAGACGAACATTACATCGAACACATCGACGAAAGCAAGTGCATCTACTGCGGCAAGTGCCTGAATGCCTGCCCCTTCGGTGCTATCTTCGAAATTTCCCAAGTGTTCGATGTACTGGAAGCCATCCGCAAGGGAGAACAGGTGATTGCCATCCCGGCTCCTTCGGTATTGGGCCAGTTCAATGCCACCATCGACCAAGTATACGGGGCATTGAAAGAAATCGGTTTTGCCGATGTGATTGAAGTGGCCGAAGGTGCCATGCATACCACCAGCAACGAAGCGCACGAACTGCTGGAGAAACTGGAAGAAGGACAGAAATTCATGACTACTTCCTGCTGTCCGTCGTACATCGAGCTGGTCAACAAACACATTCCGGCCATGAAGCCTTACGTATCCAGCACCGGCTCTCCGATGTATTATGCAGCCCGCATCGCTAAACAGAAATACCCGAATGCCAAAGTAGTCTTCATCGGTCCGTGTATCGCCAAACGAAAAGAAGCACAGCGCGACGAATGTGTGGACTACGTGCTGACCTTCGAAGAACTTCATCCGATGTTCCGCGGACTGGGCATCGAACTGGAAAAAGCCAATCCGTATAAGGTGGCCTACGAATCTGTCTGCGAGGCACACGGATTTGCACAGGCTGGCGGTGTGGCCGGAGCAGTGAAAGCTTACTTGGGTCCGAAAGCCAACGGCATCAAAATCATGCAGTTCTCCGACTTCACGAAGAAGAACATCGGGGTGCTCCGTGCATACGCCAAGACGGGTAAGGTAGACGCCCAGTTCATTGAAATGATGGCCTGCGAAGGCGGATGCGTGACCGGTCCGAGCGCACACAATGACCCGGTATCCGGCAAACGCCAATTGAACCAGGATTTGCTGAAACGTACCCTCAAGTACGAAAACAGCAATCAGGAATAATCCATGAAAGAATTGATAGAACGCCTTTACCGGGAGCAGACACTGGCTCCCGGTGAATTGCGTACCCTTCTGCTGGAGTGCCGGGGGGAAAACCTCGACTTTCTCATGCAAAAGGCACGCACGGTGGCCCAAAGCCATTTCGGCAACAAAATCTATATCCGCGGCCTCATCGAAGTGGGCAATTGCTGCCACAACGACTGTCTGTATTGCGGTATCCGGAGAAGCAACCGCCACCTGGAACGCTACCGCCTAGATGAGGAAACCATTCTGGCCTGCTGCCGCCACGGATACGAACTGGGATTCCGTACGTTTGTGCTGCAAGGAGGCGAAGACAACTACATGACCGATGAACGGGTCACCTCCATAGTGGCCGCCATCCGTACCTTCTTTCCCGATGTGGCCATCACCCTTTCCCTCGGTGAACGCCCTACCGTTTCCTACGAACGTTTTTTTCAGGCGGGAGCCAACCGCTACCTGCTGCGTCACGAGACGCACAACGAAGCCCATTACCGTCGTCTGCACCCCGACAGCATGTCACTTTCCAACCGTCTGCGATGTCTGGAAGACCTGAAACGCATCGGATTCCAGACGGGTACCGGCATCATGGTGGGAAGTCCGGGGCAAACCGTCGATAACCTGGTGGAAGACATTCTCTTCATCGAGCAGTTCCGCCCTCAGATGATTGGCATCGGACCTTTCCTGCCGCATCACGACACTCCCTTTGCTTCCTGTCCGCCCGGCAGCCTGACTCAGACCCTGACGTTGCTCTCCATTTTCCGGCTGATGCACCCGCAGGCACTGATTCCCTCGACCACCGCACTGGCCAGCCTCACGCCCGACGGACGGGAGAAAGGTATCCTGGCAGGCGGTAACGTAGTGATGCCCAACCTTTCGCCGGTGGAACAACGGAAGAAATATGCCTTGTACGATCACAAAGCCTCCATGGGTTCGGAAGCCGCCGAAGGATTGCGTCTGCTGGCACAACGGCTGGCAGCCATCGGATATGAAATAGATAAAAGCCGCGGAGACTATCCCGGCAAGACGTTATAACTTACATTGCAACTATGTACAAGATTGATTCTCAAAAGGCAGAGGAATTTATCTGCCACGAAGAAATTCTGGATACCCTGGAATATGCCCAAAGCAAGAGCCAGGACAAGGAACTGATACGTTCCATCATTGAAAAGGCCCGCCTGTGCAAGGGACTCTCCCACCGCGAAGCTGCCGTACTCTTGGAATGCAACGACCCGGAACTGGTGGAGGAAATCTACCATCTGGCCCGCGAAATCAAGCAGAAATTCTACGGTAACCGCATCGTGATGTTCGCCCCGCTGTACTTGTCGAACTATTGCGTGAACAGCTGTACCTATTGTCCCTACCACGCGAAGAACAAGACCATCGCCCGCAAGAAACTGACACAGGAGGACATCCGCCGCGAGGTCATCGCCCTGCAGGACATGGGGCACAAACGCCTGGCACTGGAAGCCGGCGAAGACCCTATCCACAATCCACTTGAGTACATTTTGGAGTCCATCCAGACCATCTATAACATCAAGCACAAGAACGGAGCCATCCGACGGGTGAACGTGAACATTGCCGCCACTACGGTAGAAAACTACCGTCGCCTGAAAGAGGCCGGCATCGGCACCTATATCCTGTTTCAGGAAACCTATCACAAGGAAAACTACGAAAAATTGCACCCCAGAGGTCCGAAGAGCAACTATGCTTACCACACGGAAGCCATGGACCGCGCCATGCAGGGAGGCATTGACGACGTGGGCATCGGTGTATTGTTCGGCCTGAACACTTACCGCTATGATTTTGTGGGACTGCTGATGCATGCTGAACACCTGGAAGCAACCTACGGCGTAGGTCCGCACACCATCAGTGTGCCGCGTATCTGCTCGGCCGACGACATCGATGCTTCCACCTTCGAGAACGCCATCTCCGACGAAATATTTCAGAAGATTGTGGCCGTCATCCGCATCAGCGTGCCTTACACCGGCATGATTATCTCTACCCGTGAATCGCAGCGTTCCCGCGAAAAAGTGCTGGCCCTCGGCGTATCACAAATCAGCGGTGGTTCCCGCACCAGCGTGGGAGGCTATGCCACCGAAGAACTGCCGGAAGAAAACTCGGCTCAGTTCGACGTGAGCGACCACCGCAGCCTGGATGAAATCGTGGCCTGGCTGCTGAAACTGGGCTACATTCCCAGCTTCTGTACGGCCTGCTACCGCGAAGGACGTACGGGCGACCGCTTTATGTCGCTGGTCAAAACCGGACAAATCGCCAACTGTTGTGCGCCCAATGCCTTGATGACGCTTCAGGAGTATCTTTATGACTATGCCTCACCGGAAACACGCCGTTTGGCAGAAGACATGATCCGCAAGCAGATGGAAGAGATTCCCAATCCCGCCATCCGTAAAAGAGCGTTGGAGAATCTGGAACGGATTGCCGAAGGGAAACGCGACTTCCGTTTCTAAATGTAGGACTTAAAGACTTATTAAACGTATGAACGATACCCCCCGTGCCAACCGACTGCACATCGGTCTGTTTGGCAAACGCAACGCCGGAAAGTCGTCGCTGATCAATGCCCTGACGCATCAGGACACGGCCCTTGTGTCGGAAATCCCCGGCACGACCACCGACCCGGTTTTCAAGGCCATGGAAATCCATGGCCTCGGTCCTTGCGTGTTCATTGATACGGCCGGATTTGACGATGAAGGTGAACTGGGCGAACTCCGCATCCGACAGACACAGCGTGCGCTGGAAAAGACAGACATCGCCCTGATGGTCTGCACCGACGACCACTTGGAAGAAGAATTGCACTGGCAGCACCTGTTGAAGGAAAAGAATGTACCCATCATCTGGATATTGAACAAATGTGACCAACTGCCCGATGCCGAGCAGACCATGCGCCGAATTGAAAAACAATGCGGACAGGTTCCTCTGCTGGTGAGCACCCTCACCGGACAAGGGCTGGATGACATTCTGCGCAGCCTCCGGCACAAGTTGCCGGATGAAACCATGGCACAAGGCATTGTAGGCCGGCTGGTGGAAGAAAACGACACCGTCATGCTGGTCATGCCGCAGGACATCCAGGCTCCCAAAGGCCGCCTCATCCTGCCGCAAGTACAGACCATCCGGGAACTGCTGGACCGCAGATGCCTGGTGATGAGCTGTACCACCGACAAGATTGATGCCATGCTAGCTGCCTTGTCCCGTCCGCCGAAGCTGATTATTACCGACTCACAGGTGTTCCGTACGGTGTATGACAAGAAACCTGCCGAAAGCCGGCTTACCTCCTTCTCCGTCCTCTTTGCACAGTACAAAGGTGACATCGACTACTACCTGGAAGGAGCCAATGCCATTGCCCGGCTGACCCCGGACTCACGAGTATTGATTGCCGAGGCATGTACACATGCCCCGCTGGCAGAAGACATCGGACGGGTGAAAATTCCGAACATGCTCCGCAAGCGCATCGGCGAAAGCCTGCAAATCGACATCGTATCGGGCACGGACTTCCCAGAAGACCTGACCCCATACGACCTGATTATTCATTGCGGGGCCTGCATGTTCAACCGCAAGTATGTGCTGAACCGCATCGACCGGGCTCGCACCCAGCAGGTTCCCATGACCAACTACGGAGTGACCATTGCCTACCTGGCGGGGATTCTGGATAAGATAGATTACTGATTTCTGAGAAGTAAGACTAGTTACCCTTCGTTATTCTGACGTGGATTGTTCCCTCAGAGGGCTTATCCTCCTCTAAGCGGAGGGTATAATACACATAATCGTCAATGCCATACTTCTCATACCATTTGCGTGGCTCTACTCCGGAGTCACGCAAACCACAAAAGTAAGTACCTCCCTCAACAGGAATACCGGAAGTATAACTCATAATAGGGGTTTCAAGGCCATCGCCCGGTGTGTATGTCTCCATGAGAATCTTGTTTCTGCCCACGCATACCGTATCCGTAAACAACCCCATATTGGCTGCAGAATTATCTAGAGGCGAATAAAAACAAGTAATACGCAGACTGTCTTCCTTGTAGGGTACAGCCATAAAGTCAACAGTCTCTACGCTGTCGACCAATATCAAATGAAGGAAATCGGGTAATAGTTCACGTTTTGTAAATATACCTTTATGGCAAGATACCTTTTGTAGCTTGGCACGCTTTCCATTAAACTCGCCCCGGATTGTCAGTCTCAGATGCTGCACACCTTGCATCTGGAAATATTCCTGCAAAGGCACGGAAAGAGAATGTGCCGGGTACTCATAACTAACTTTCACTTGTTGTGCCCATACAGGCATACTTAACAGGAGCAATAAGACTGCCCCCAAAATTTGTCTCTTCATAACGGTCTCTTTTTATCTTATTTTCCTCCTCAAATATAGGTATTTCAGACAAGAAACAGACCTTCACCTACAAAAAATGTGGCGCATACTTCTCAGCATGCACCACACCGTTATCCATTCTTTCCAATATCAAAAATCAACATACGATTTCTCGTTCAATCTCCTCAAAGCGCGGGAAAAGCAGATTGTTTTCCAGGTGAATATGTTCGAACAAAGCATCCACAAACGCCTCCAGTTCCTGCATCAGCAAACGGTAGCTGCCACAGCCATCCTGAGGCACCGAGAAATAATCCGTCAGCTGAATGATGTGCAAGTAGCGGTTTCCCTCTCCTTCATGCTCCATCTTCATCACCCGGATAGGATTGGAAATCGTACCACAGTGCATCGGTGCCATACGCTGCCCCTGTTCCTTCGCCGCATACAGCTCATAGAGATACGGGAACAACACATTTTCCTCTTTCTGCAAGTGCATTTCCAAATCTTCCAGCGACTCGCTCACCAGCGCCTTCAGCTCATGCAATTCCGGATGTGCTTCCCCATGCACACGCTCCACTTTTTCCAGCAATGCCAGCAGCTCCGGTCCATTGGCACGGATACCGCGGTGGTGTATCTTCAGGATATAATCCATCAACAAGTCCAACGGCCATGAAGCAAACGGAATCCGCCCGTTCCCGGCCTCTTCCTGACGCGTCAATGCCTGCTCCACGTCTTCCATCGACAAGTTCAAATCGGCACAAGCCTTTTCCAGCGTCACCTCTCCATGACAGCAGAAGTCGATGCCATATTTCTTGAATACTTTCGCTGCAGCAAAGTCATCGGCTACAATCTGTCCTACACTCGTATATTTCCAGTCTTTCGTTTCCATATTCTTTTCTTTTTATTTGATTACGGGTGCAAAGATAAGGCCTCCCCTCCAGAAACTTTGTCACCTATGTGACACCGACCTATAACGAAAGTTAAACCCGTGTTCTGCCGAAAAGAAGTGACACTATATGCAGAAAAACACTAACTTTGCAGGCACGTAAAAAAACAGAACAATAAGATGAAAACAAAAGACATGCCTATACTCCTGCTCACCGGTTATCTAGGAAGCGGGAAAACCACTTTATTGAATTATTTGCTGAGCAACCGTGAAGGAATCAAGTTTGCTGTCATCGTGAACGACATCGGTGAAGTCAACATCGATGCGGAACTGATTCAGAAAGGCGGCATCGTGGGCCAGAAAGAAGACAGCCTCGTGGCCCTGCAGAACGGTTGCATCTGCTGTACGCTCCGCACCGACCTCATCGAACAGATTTTCGAACTGATGAAAATGCAGCGTTTCGACTACATCGTCATCGAAGCCAGCGGAGTATGTGAACCGGAGCCTATCGCCCGTACCATCTGTTCCATTCCCCAGCTGGGTGGAGCCTATACCAAATACGGAACCTGCCGCCTCGACAACATCGTGACGGTGGTCGATGCCCTTCGTCTGCAAAGCGAATTTGACTGTGGAAAGGAACTGACCCGCAAGGATCTGGAAGAAGAAGACATTGCCAACCTGCTGATTCAGCAGATAGAGTTCTGTTCTACTATCCTGCTGAACAAAGCTTCTGAAGTCAGCCCGGAAGAACTGGACCGCATCCGAAGCATCATCCGTAACATCCAGCCCCGTGCAGAAATCATCGAATGTGACTATGCAAAGGTAGATTTGGACAAGATTGTCGGTACTCACCGTTTCGACTACGAAAAGGTAGCCACTTCTGCAGCCTGGATTCACGAAATAGAACGTCCGGTAACCGAGGAAGAAGAGGCCGAAGCTCATGCTCACGAAGGACATCACCATGACCATGAGCATGAGGAACACGAGCACGAAGCGCATGATCATGACCACGAGCATGGACATCATCATCACGACCACGAACATCACCATGACGAAGGCGAAACGGAGGAATACGGCATCAGCAGTTTCGTGTACTATCGCCGTCCGTCCTTCGACATTCATAAGTTCGACCGGTTCCTGGCAACCAAATGGCCGCGCAACGTGATTCGTGCCAAAGGGGTATGCTACTTTGCCCACAACCGTGACATGTCGTTCCTCTTCGAACAGGCAGGACGCCAGAAACAGATTACAGAAGCTGGACTCTGGTATGCCACCATGCCCGAAGACGAACTTATTGAAATGATGAAACGCGAACCTGGACTGGTGAGAGACTGGGACGAACGCTACGGTGACCGCATGCAGAAGATTGTCTTCATCGGCCAGCACCTCGACAAGGAACAGCTGATTAAAGACTTGGATGCTTGTCTGGAATAACTTGAAACAAACTAAATAAAAATATGCCTTCCTGAGTCCGCCGATTAAGCGCTTCAGGAAGGCATACTTGCTTTTCACCTTTATAATATATATTGACCTTTCCGGCCTCTACTCAATCCACCTCCTGCAACTGTTCCTTTACGGTGGCATCCACTTCCTGCAACGTGCATTTCCGCAAGACTACCTGTCCTGCCTGCTTGTTCTCCGGCAGATCAATCCCCGTCAGACGAATACCGCTTACCCGGTCGAACACAAAAGCCGGACGGAAATCATCTTCCTGCAAACGCAGTTTGATGTGACGCATCTGAATTCCTTTCACATGGCGCACATAAAATCCCCACGAAGGCAGTTCCTCAAACATGGTAAACTCCGGATATCCCTTTTCATTTTCAGGCACATCCTTCAACCGGCTCACCGACATGTAGGCCATCCCCCGCGTAGCACGGCCCGGATACACAATCTCGATGTTCTCCAACGTCACATCTTCAATATCATGCCCCGGTATGCCTGAAATGGAACTGGGGAACGGGTTATGGAAGAACGTCACCGAAGGTCCCCGCAAGTCATAATTAAGGTCCGGACGGCCAAAAGGCACTTCCACATACACATTCTTGATGGACACATGACGCAAGTACCCCGGCTGGTCTCCCGAACGATGCCCCAGACGGATAAAAATCGCATTGCCCGTATTCACCGCATGTACATTGGAGACCTGCACATGCTCAATCTCCGCTCCGTCGACCGACTCAATGGCAATGGCCGAACGGTAGGTATCCTTTACCCAGATGCTATCAATCTTTACATTCTTGAATCCACCGAGTGACTCCGTACCAAACTTGATGGCACTGGCACTGCTGATGATGTGACAGTTGGAAATAGAAACTCCGTCGTTCCAAGCCCCCCGGTTGTGCGATTTCAGGCAGATGCCGTCATCGGCAGAGTTGATGTAACAGTTTGAAATGCGTACCCTCTTACAGTCGCTGATATCAATCCCATCGTTGTTCCAGTAAGCCCGGTTTTCGACATGCAGACTGTCCAACGTCAGGTCGGAGCACAATGAAAACGACAATCCCCACGCGGCGCTGCTCCGAAGACGGGCATTACGGATCTCCACATTGCGACACCCGCGGATGAAAAGCAATTTCGGACGCGTATTCGGCCGCTTACAGTATGTATTATAATGCTTATCCACCAGCTCTCCCGTATGATGCAGACTGTCAATCGTCAAGGCAAGTTCCCTACCCTGGCCGTCAATGCAACCGTCACCCCGGATACCGATATGTTCCGCCCCCTCGGCATAAATCAATGCCTGGTCAAAATGGTCATCGTTCACCTTCAGCTCCTTCTCCGTGCTGAAACCCGGATAATCATACGGGCTCGTACTTCCCAGCAGCACCGCCTCCTTCTCCAGATAGAGCACCACATTCGATTTCAACTGCAAACTGCCGGTGAGATACCGTCCGGCAGGGAAATACAACTAGCCGCCTCCCGATGCATGCAACTTATCGATAGCAGCTTGCAGGCTGTCTGTATTCAGTGTTTTTCCATCGCCCACCACTCCGTGACGAAGCACATTATATTCAATTGCCGTGGCTGTGTTCATCCACAAGCACAGGCCACATAAAAAAAGAAATAAGGTTTGTTTTTTCATGGTATATCTGTCTATTCACGGGTAAAAATACACATTTCATCAGACAACCACCCTATCATCCGTCCATAAAATGGCGGTATCTGACAGAATTTTTCACCTAAACCTGCAAAAAAACGTCTTTTTGAGGCACTCTACCAGCCTCAAAAAGACGCCATCCAACGGCTTCCGTCTTACTTACAGATACATTCTATCGAGCAATGACAAACCAGCCCGGGTCTTGAAGATCTTTTCCCGTACCTTCCGGACAGCTTCTACCGGCAGGTTGTCTTCATAAATATTGACCAGAAAATCGGCTTCCACCAGAATCTGATAGTCCATTCCCTCTATACAATCATACGTGTGATGATGCCCCACCAGCCAGCATATCCGTTCAATCTGTGCTTCAGAGAATGTGCCCATTTCGGTCAGCAGTTTCCGGGCCTCTGCCGGACCTTCCTGTTCCTGATGTTTCCCATCGCACACTCCATATTTCTTCTCGGAAATCCGGATGCCAATGTCGTGTACAATCGCGGTCGCTTCCAGAATCAGCTGCGTAGCCGCATCCAATCCCTCTGACAAACCAATCATCCGGGCAAAGTAATGCACCTTGATGAGGTGCTGTATCCGTTTCGGGTCACCCGCATTGTAGGTCACCATCCGGTCTGACAATTCATGCAACTGCCAGACGGCTGTTTTTTTCTCGTTTACTTCCATATCTTGCATTCATAAGTTATCTTTTATTCATTGCATGCCTCGGCAATGTGCTTGACAATGCCCGGTCCTTCATAAATAAAGGCAGAGTACACCTGTACCAAATGAGCCCCCGCATTGCGCATGACTCTTGCCTCGGTCGGTGTCATCACTCCCCCTGCTCCAATCAGAAGCATATCCTTGGGCGCATGTGCCGACAAGTATTTCACTATTTCTACCGACTTATAAATAACCGGCAGTCCGCTGATACCTCCCGCTCCAACCTGCGTCACCTCTGCCTGACTGGAATGAATCAGCAACGAACGGTCCTGAGTTGGTCCCGTGGCAATAAACCCATCCATGTGATGTACTTTGGCAAATTCAATAATGCCATCCAGTTTTTCAACAGGCACATCTGCCGGAAGCTTCAACAAGACAGGCTTGTTCAAACGCTGCTTATGGACATCAAGAGCAGTCAATGCCCCAGCCAAGACCTCTGGAGTCATGCTCCCCCAGTTCACTGTATAATAATCCGCATACTGACCAAACGCTTCATATAATCCTGCGAGGTCGGCTGCAGCCCGCTCGTTATCGGCCGGACTATTGGTATTGATATTCACTCCCAGAATGTATTTTCCCTCACGCTTCCGCTGCAGGTTTTTCAAGAAAACCTCTTTTCCAGGATTATTGAAACCTGTACGCGATACCAATGCATGATCCTCAGGCAAACGGAAAATACGTGGGGAAGGATTGCCTGCCACTTTTTCCGGCGTCACGGTTCCCACTTCCAGAAAGCCAAAGCCCAAATCACTCAGTTCGTCGAAACAACTTGCCTCCTTGTCAAATCCGGCAGAAAGACCCACCCGGTTACCAAAAGTCAGGTTCCGCCATTGAAACGGAGCAGTCTTGGGACGATAGTATGCCCGCACCAGACATTTCACTGGCGTTAAATGACGATACACATGAAGCAACCCCATAATCTGGTTGTGAATTTTCTCAGCATCGATGCGAAACAACCAGGGACGAAGAATAGATTTGTACATAAACATAATATTTTTAGTTTCGTGTGACAAAATTACGACATCTCCTCGAAATTTTATCATAAAAAAAAGTTATCCCTTATTACCTTCCCAAAACGCCTAAGCATTCGGAATAAAACGCCTAAACGTTTTGATCGAAACGTCGAAACGTTTTAGTTGAAACGCCGAAGCGTTTGAGATGAAACGTTTAGGCGTTTCAGCACAAACACTTAGACGTTTTCAGAAGGTCTTCAAAAGTCTTCTTTTCTCTTCATTTAAGTTCTACTCACCACCTCCACGCGGCTCAGTGTATGGTTCACCCGCTCCACGTGAATCTGCGTGGCAATCCGTTCGCGCAGGGCCTCCACATGACTGATGATACCCACCTTCTTGCCGCCAATCTGGTGCAGCCTTTCGAGCGACTCCATCACCGTGTTCAGGTAATCGCTGTCCAGCGTGCCGAATCCCTCGTCGATGAAAAGCACATCCACCGAAAGACTCTTCCGGTTGAGCGACGACAGTCCCAAGGCCAGCGCCAGCGACACCAGGAAACTCTCTCCACCCGAGATGGTGGAAGTGGGACGCTTCGCCCCACCCTGGTACTCGTCGCGCAGCAAGATAGTCAGTCCCCCCGGCGGACACTCCATCCGGTAGCGGTCGGTCAGGCGGCTCAGGTAATGGTTGGCCCCGGCCAGCAACTGGCGGAGCACATAACTTTGGGCGATGTTGCGGAACTTCTTCCCGTCGGCACTGCCGAAGAGGGCAGCCACTCCCGCCCAGTTGTCCACTTCCTTCTGTTTCACCTCTATCTGTTCCTTGAGTTTCCGGATGCGCTGCAAGCCCTCTTCCTGATGCGCCAAAACCTGCGCAATGGCCCCCAGACGGGACACCTTCGCGGTCAGCGCTTCCTCCCGGCGAGCCATCGTTTCTTCCACGACCTCCGGCGTCACCGCCTCCATATCCTGCGGACGCTGCGCCCGATGCCCCTCCAGTTCGCGGGCCACCCGCTCTTTTTCCGCCCGGCACGCAGCCAGTTCATTGTCCAGTTTCTGCAAGGTACGGCGGGCCGTCTGCACTTTCTCCACCTCCAGCCCCGCCAGCTTCTCCAGGTATTCGCCCGAGATTTCCGGATGGGCCGCCAGGAAGGCTTCTACGCCCGCCCTCTTTTCTTCCGCCAGCTTGCGGGAAGTCTGCAAAGCCTGACAGACGGAAAGCACCGCCGCGTGCAAGGCATTCCACCGGGCCGGAAGCCCCTCGGGACACGGACCGTCGGGCACCGCCTCCCCGTCTGTCTCTTTCCAGGCCGGACACACCGTCCAGATGGACAGCCGTATCTCCTCCACCTGATTCTGCTGCCCCGTGAGCGACTCCACCTGATGTGCAAGTCTTTCCTTCTCTTTCTGCCGTTCCGCATAACAGGCCACTTCCTCCTGCAAGCGGGTGATAAATTCCTCCCGGCCGGTCTGCCAGTCGGCTTTCCACGGAACGAAAGTCACCAGCGCCTCCCCTTTCTCCATACACTGGGAAACGGTGAGCCGCTCCCGCGCGAGGGCTTCCTCCAGCATACGGAGTTCCGCTTCCAGACGGGACACGGCCTTGTCGGCCTCCTCCACCTTCCGGTGCCACTGCTCCCGGTCGGCGGTCAGCACCTCGCGTGCCTTGGTCAGCCCGTTCAACCGCTGCTGCAGATCCTCGGCCTGCTGCCACTGGGTGTCCAGCCGGCCACAAACCTCCTGCTGTGCCTGCAACGCCTGTTCCACCTGCGCCATCCCGTCGGCTGTCTCCGTCACCGCGGCCACCAGCGGCTGCTGCTTCACCGCCGCCTCCGCCTGCCGGAAAGCCACTTCTGCCGCCGTTTCCTTCTTCGCTTCCATGGCTTCCTGCCGCGTCAGGGCACGCACCTCCGCCTCGGCCCGGGCCAAGGGCGCCAGTACCTCTTCCGTCCGGCGGGTCTTTTCCGACAGCAAGACACGTACCGGCTCCAGCAACGACACAAAGTGGGCTTCATTCTCCAGATCCTCCTCCACCGGACGGCCACAGACCGGACACACATCGCCTTTCGACAGCCGGGCACGTGCCTCCCGCGCCCAGTCCGTACACGCCATCTGCTGCTTGTCGTACACCTGCTGCACTTCCTCCTTTTCCTTGCGGCACGCCTCGGCCTGTGCTTTCAGTTCCTCCACCGCCTGCTGCTGCCGACGGCTCTCTTCCTGCAAAGCCTTCCGGTTCTGCTGCACCTCCAGCCAAGCCTTTTCCTTCTCCATCTGGAGCGCCAGTGCCTCCCGCAACGCCTTCCAGTCGCCCAACCGGGTATCGGCTGCCTGCTTCTCCCGCCGGAGCTTCTCCGGCTGCAAGGCCTCCAGCTGCGTGCGGCAAGCCGTGACTTCCGCCTGTTTCTTTTCTTCTATCTTCCGGGCTTCTTCATACGCCGCTGCAGCCTTCTGACGTGCCTCGGCTATCTTCCGCTGCTCTGCCCCCTTGTGGACCTGCTCCTTCCGGCAATCCTCCGTCACCTGAAGCGCCCGCCGAATTTGGTCGGACAAGGCCGTGAGCGACTGCACCGCCTCGTACACCGGCACCTTCTCCTGCACCCCGGCGAGGAAGTTCTCGCACGCCGCCAGTTCCTTCCGGCTACGGTCGCGCACCCGCTCCAACCGGACATACTCCCCGTTCAGGACATGATACTTCTGGGCCAGCCGGGCCAGTTCCTCTTCCGACGTGCGGATGCGCTGCTGCAAAGTCACCTGCTCGGTCCACTGGAAACGCACGTCAGCCGTACGGTCCCAATCCTCCAGCAACGCCTTGTTGCGCCTGTAGCCTTCCGACTCCACCCGTTCCGTCACGGTCTGGAGCGCCTTTCCGGCCTCCTCCTGTGCCAGTACCAGCTTTTGCTCGTCGGTCATCCATTTCCGCAAATCCTGCCATTGCTTCAGTTCCTTGCGGAGTGTCGTGGTCTCTGCCGTCACCTGCGTCTGTTCCGCCTGCAACGCCACCAGCTCTTCGTCGCCCAACAGCACGATGCCGCCCGTCTGTGCCTTCAGTTCCTGCAACTCGGCCTCTTTTTCGGTCTTCATCACATAGATTTCCCGGCTGATGCGCGAATAGATTTCCGTGCCCGTGAGTTTCTCCAGGATGTTCGATTTCTCTTCCTCCTTGCTCTTGAGGAACTTGGTAAACTCTCCCTGCGCCAGCAGCGTGGTCCGGCAGAACTGCTCGAAAGTGAGGCCGATGCGCCGTTCAATCTCCGCCCGCGTCTCCGTCGACTTGTTGGTGAGCGGGGTACCGTCCTGCAAGGAAAGGGTCCACACCACTTTCTGGATTTTTCCACCCGCCTTGTTGCGCGCCCTTGCCACGCTCCACACCGCCCGCAGAGCCTCCCCCGCGGCATCCGTGAACCACAGTTCCACCTGCGCCGACACACTGTCGCGCCGCATCAGCATGCGGGAATCGTCGATGCTCACACCTTCCGTCTGCCCCGAGAAACTGTCGTTCTCGTCCTGATAGCGTTCGTTGGCCGCCTGTTTCAGGCGGGGCGTGGTGTTGTAAAGGGCCAGGCACACCGCATCCAGCAACGTGGACTTGCCCGCTCCCGTCGGTCCGCAAATCAGGAAGATGGAATCCTCGCCCAACGGCCCGTGTGCAAAGTCAATGCACGCCTTCTCGATGGAAGCAATATTTTCGATAATGAGTTTCTGTAATTTCATGCGTTCTTATTCCTCTTCTTGGGTCTGCACCCGTTTCACAGCCTCTTCCAGCAGGTCGAGCATTTCCGGCGAAATGTCGCGCTGGAACTTATCGCGATAATAGATGGCGGCCACCTGCGACGGAGAGAAAGTCTGCAAACGGTCCACGTCAAGTTCCGTCGTTTCCTCGGTCGGTTCCGCCGTATCCCGTTCCCACTTGTAACGGCAGAAACGGCACTGCTTGCCACGGGTCAGTTCGTAGGCCCGCTCCATGCAATAGGCCGGAGGCACGTCCTGAATACGGACATGCAGCTGCACGTACAGCTTTTCTTCGTCGGGAAGGGCCTGCAAGACCGCCAAAGCTTCTTCCAGGGGGACAGCCTGCGCGGGCAGCACCTTCAAGGGCCAGAGGTTCCGCACGGGGCACGTACGCACTTCGGGCGCAGCACCGTGTGAGGCCAGTTCCACTACGCTCACGGAATGTCCGTAACTCTCGTCGAAGCTGACGGGCAGCGGAGAACCGCAATAGCGGGCCCGTCCGCCGGGCAAGGTCTGCGGAAAATGAATGTGTCCCAGGGCCAGGTAATCATACCCCTCGCCCATCAGACGAATATCGGTGTAATCCATGCCGCCGCGTCCGTCGTCCTGTCCAGTAATATCGCTTCCCGTCACGGCCAGATGGGCCATCAGCACCACCGGCAGCCGGGCCACGTTCCGCTCCGCCACCCGGTCGAGCAAGGTCTGGATAAAGAAGCGCTGCCGGTCTTCGCGCGGCACCTCCTCGTCCAGAGACGGGAAGTTCTGCGGATACACATGAGGTAGGGCCACCACATAGCCCCTCAGTTCCCCGTTTCCATCCTTTACCTCCACGAGATGACGCTCCAGATCCACCTCGCCCGCCTCGTTGCGGCAGATGGAGCCGACCACGGTCACTCCGGCATACTTCCACAGGTTGCGGCTGATTTCCAACTTGGAACTGCTGTCGTGATTGCCCGCCGTAATGACAATCTGCATCGACGGACACGTCTCGTGCAAGGCCACCAGGGCATCGGTGTACAACCGCTGGGCAGAGGCCGAAGGGCTACAGTAATGAAACACGTCGCCCGACACAAGCAACGCATCGGGCTGTTCTGCGGCTACCCAGTCGCGCAGCTGCCGGAGGAAATCCCGTTGTTCCTCGCCCCGGTCATAATCGAACAGCTGCTGCCCCAGGTGCCAGTCACTGGTATGTATGATTTTCATCCGGCTTACAACGTTTTAGGGGGATAAAGAGTGTTCCACCACGTCGGGTCATCCTGCAACCATTTGGCAAACCACGCAAAGATGGTGTTCTGCCACTGGATACGCTTCTGATAGTCCAGAATGTGATGGTCTTGTCCGTCCACTACCACCAGGGCCGTTTCCCGTCCCAGCAGTTTCAGGGCCGTGAACATCTGAATGCTTTCGCCCACCGGCACATTGGTATCCGCCGAACCGTGGAGGAAGAGCAGCGGGGTGTGTACCTTGTCGGCATTGAACAGCGGACTGTGGCCGACAAAGAGTTCCGGGTTCTGCCACGGGTAACTGTTGGCAGCCGACACCTCGCTGTAGGAATAGCCCCAATAGCCTTCGCCCCAGTAGCTGGTGTGGTCGCTGATGCCGGCATGCGAGATGGCAGCCGCAAACAAATCGGTCTTCGTCTGGAGGTACTGGGTCATAAAACCGCCGTAGGAAGCGCCAATACATCCAATCTTCTTGCCGTTGACAAACGGATGGGCTTCCACAAACTTGCGGGTGCCTTCAATGATGTCGTCGGCCACATAGTCGCCGAAAGTGTTCACATGGCGGGCAGAGAACTCCTGACCGAAGCCAGTAGCTCCGCTCGGCTCTATCACATACACCACGTAACCCAAGGCGGCATAGGCATGGTGCGGATAACGGCTGCCGAAGTTCCGGCTAGTAGGACTGCATCCGCCGTAGTAGTTCACAATCATCGGGTATTTTTTGTTCGGGTCAAAATGAGGCGGCAGGTAGTAGCGTCCGCAGATGGTATCGCCCCGCGAATTGACAAAATCCCAGGCCTTGCATTCGCCCAGCAGCACATCTTTCAGTTCCCCGTGCAAATCTTCTTCCAGCTTCGAGGCATCCTTCTTCAAATCGACCACATACAGGCGGTGCGCATTGGAGGCACTTTCCCCGTAGAACGACAGGGAAGACGCCTGCTCGGCCACGGAGAATCCCAGTACCATTTCTTCGGGCACATTCACCTTTTCAATGTGCTTCTTTGCCGGGTTCAGACGGAACAGGGAGATGCAGTCGCGGTCTTCCGCATTGAAGTAGACACAGTTGTCGGCAGCCGACCACACCGCCTGCATCACGTTCGGGTTGAAGGTCTTGGTGAGCGGTTCAATCTGCTTGCTCTGCAGGTCCATCAGGTAAAGCTGGATGTCAATCATACTCGGCGTCTGCCCTTCCTTCACGTTCTTGCCGATACCTCCCAGACACTCCGGCGAACCGGCCAGCAGCACCTGACGGCCGTCGGGCGAGAAGAGGGCGTTGGTCAGGAAGCCGTCATCTTTCACCAGCTCTTCCACCTGCAAGGTCTGCACGTCCATCTTGTAAAGCGAGAACAAGGTGGTCGGACGCTTGCCCATGCGGTGGTTGGAAGCCATCATCAGGACATACCGCCCGTCGGACGAGATATCCGTGGCCCACACGTTCTTGTAGCCGAAGGTCAGCGGCTGGCAGACCCCCGTCTTCACGTCGAAACGCGCCAGATAGGTACGGTTGCGCCATCCCGGCTGACGGTCGTCGGGGTCGATGAACTCATAGATTTCCTTCTTCTCTTCCGGACCTTTCTGCACCAAGGTAAACAGCAGGTAGTCTTCGGTGGGCGCTACCCGGAAACTACCTTCCGGCAAGTGGCTCACCCACACTTCCTCCTGTCCGGAGACAGGGTCCACCGTCACCAGTTCCCGTCCGGATACGCCCTGACGTACATAATAATACTTAGCGGAACGCGGCATCCAGTGCAGCGTCTCTTCCCGCGTAGCCAGCACCTTGCCGGTCTTCAGTTCCTTGACCTTGGTCTGCGAGGTAGTCTTTCCGCCTTCCTTCGTCACCGTGTACGAAGTAATCAGGTATTTCCCGTCGGCTGAAAGCTCGGTGGCTGTGATACGGGTGCCGTGGAGCACATCGGCCAGGGTGAACAGACGCCCCTGTTCGGTACGGAGGCTGAACACCCCGTCCTGCTTGGCATCGAGGCTCACTTTCGGCACACTCTGTTCGCCCGGCACAGAAAGGTATTTGATGACCACCTGATGGGTAGCCGGATCCAGCGACAGCGAAGTATCTTCCACCCGCTTGCCGTCCACGTACACCTGATAGTGGGAAGCCCCCTCCACCTTCAGCGACACCTGGCCGTAGTGCGTGTTCTCCAGCACGAAGCCCATGAGGTGCAGGGCATAGTCGGACGAAGGTGTCAGCTGTCCGGCCTGCTTCACCTCCGCTCCGTCGAGCAGGGCAAACGACACCGGCGTGTCCAGCAGTGATTCCGCCTTCCACGGTTTGGAATTAACATCCACACTGTCAATCTGATAGGGTTGCATCAAGGTATAGGGACCTGCGTACTTGAACGAGGTCACTTCAATATTCTCGGCATTCACCAGCATGGCTCCGCAAAGAGAACATGCTATAAAAAGTTGCTTTTTCATCTCTTTTTTTCAGTTTATTGCCACAAACATAATCAAAAATCATCATTTTTTATGTATGTTTGTAGAACAACTAACAAAGAGCACCATGAAAAAACATCTGAGCGTATATGCCATTTCCCTGCTGATGCTGGCAGGATGCAGTTCGGTTCCTATCACGGGCCGTAAACAATTGTTGCTGGTCTCCGATCAGGAAGTCTTGTCTTCCAGTCTGACCCAATATAACAGTTACATTAAAAGTGCCCAAAAATCTACCAATGCTGCCCAAACGGCCATGGTAGTAAGAGTGGGAAAAAACATTGCGGCAGCTACGGAACAATACCTGCGAAACAACGGACTGGCAGCAGAGATTAAAGAATTTTCCTGGGAGTTCAACCTGGTAAAAAGCAGTGAAGTAAATGCTTTCTGCATGCCAGGTGGAAAAATTGTGGTATATGAAGGACTGATGAAACTAGTATCATCGGATGATGAACTGGCTGTCGTTCTAGGACATGAAGTAGCTCATGCTGTAGCTAAACACAGCAACGAACGAATCAGCCAACAAATGCTGACGCAATATGGTGCGCAACTGTTGAGCGAGAGTCTTTCAGAGAAAAATCAGATGATACAGACCATCGCCAACACAGTATACGGCATCGGATCTCAATATGGAGTAACCCTTCCCTTTTCACGCAAGCATGAGTCGGAAGCTGATTATATGGGACTGATTCTGATGACCATGGCAGGCTACAACCCTGACAAAGCCGTGACATTCTGGCAAAAGATGTCGGCCAGTTCGGGAGGGAAGGTACCGGAACTGCTGAGTACACATCCTAGTGACGCACGCCGTATCAGCGATATCCAGAAGGAACTTCCTGCCATCAAAGCTAAATTTGGAAGAAAATAAAAATACACACCTGCCATGAAAAAAATCGTAATATTACTTTTGGCTGTATCCTTATTAAGCAGCGGATGTGGAACGACACAACCACAACGCACAGGCGCCATCATGGGTGGAGCTACCATCGGCAACAGTGTAGGGGGTGCCATCGGGGGACTGATTGGAGATTCCCGTCACGGCTGGCGAGGAAGTTACAGAGGGTCTGCAATAGGAAGCATTGTCGGCACACTGGCGGGAGCTGCCATCGGGGGAGCGTTGACAACTCCCAGAACACGCGAGAACAACAATCCTCAACGTGAACCACAAAATCAACCCGTAGAACAAGTTGCTCCTTCCTATGATTTCCAATCATCGCTTTCGTCTTTGCAAATCCATAATCTGCGATTCATCGATGAAAACCGTAATCATATTCTGAACGCAGGAGAAAACAGCAAGATTATTTTTGAAATCATGAACGAAGGCAGTGAAATAGCCTATAACGTGATTCCCAGTGTAACCGAAATCAGCGGAGCCAAACAGATACACATATCTCCGTCTATCCTGGTGGAACAGATTCTGCCGGGCAACGGAGTGAAATATACAGCGACCGTCAGCGTAGGCAAACGTGTGAAAAACGGCACAGCTACTTTCCGTGTGGCTGTCACCGATACCCGCGGACAAATTTACGACCGGCAAGAATTTACGTTGAATACGTCACGCTGACTTTACTGACCACTATTCTAAATTAGACCATCATGGAAAAAGAACAATCGTTATGTAAAGAAAAGAAACGGGTGGAGCTGCATGAACCTAAGCACTATAAAGTCGTGCTCCACAACGACGACTTCACCACCATGGACTTCGTGGTGAAGGTACTCAAAATCGTGTTTTTCAAATCGCAGGAGGAAGCCGAATCCCTGATGCTGAAAGTGCACCAGCAGCAGTCGGCCACGGCAGGAGTCTATTCTTACGATATCGCGCAGTCTAAAGCGCAAAAAGCTACTCAAATGGCCCGTGAAGAAGGATTCCCCTTGCGACTGACCGTAGAACCCGAAGATAATTAAACAGTAAAACATCAATGAGTCACATCGAAAAATCTGTATATGTAGACAAAGCGCTGTCGTTTGCCCAAGGGTTGGCCTTCCGTTACCGCCATGAATTTATCACCCCTGAGCACATTCTGAGCGCACTCTTTAACCAAGACCCTTTCGTGGAAGCTGTGGAAGAATGCTTCTGTCACATTCCTGTGATGGAAGAGGAAGTAGACGAATACCTTGCTCAAAAAATGGAACAAGTGCCGGAAGACACTCACTACGAGTTGCAGTTCTCGGCACAGTCGAACTTGCTGTTCCAAAATGCATACGCCTTCGTAGAATCATCGAATGCGGAGGTACTGGACATTCCTCACGTGGTACAGGCCATGTTGCTGTTACCCGACTCGTGGGCTTGCTATTTTCTGAAAAAACACCTGAAAGAACGGATTCCCGACTTTATCAGCCAACTGGTGGTCATCTATGGAGATGATCTCAGTCTGGAGGAGAACGATTCAGAAGAGTCACACGGTCCATGGAAAAATTTCGTCACCTGCTTGAACGAGCAACTGAAGCACCACAACCCGCTTATCGGCCGGGAAGAGGAACTGGAACGCACCATCGAGGTACTGTGCCGGAAAGAAAAGAATAACCCGCTGCACATCGGCGAACCGGGTGTGGGAAAGACAGCTCTGGCCTATGGATTAGCTGCCCGCATCGAGGCTGGGGAGGTTCCTGAACGACTGCAAGGAAGCCGAATTTACGAACTGGACTTAGGAAGCATGCTGGCCGGCACGCAATACCGAGGCGACTTCGAACAGCGACTGAAAAACGTCATGAAGAGCCTCAGCGCGGAAAAGAAGGCCATTCTCTATATCGACGAGATACACAACCTCATCGGTGCCGGACAAATCGGTGAAGGTTCGATGGATGCGTCGAATATGCTGAAACCGTATCTGGAACAGGGAGATATCCGTTTCATCGGTTCCACGACCTACGAAGAATACAACCGGTACTTCTCACGCAGCAAGGGAATGGTACGTCGCTTCCAGCAAATTGACATCCAAGAGCCCAGCATCGACGAAGCCGTCCGCATCGTGGAAGGGCTGAAGGAAAAATACGAAACGTATCACCACGTGACCTATGAGCCGGGAGTCATTGAATATGCTGTCAAGGCGAGCGCCCGCTACATCAGCGACCGTTTCTTGCCCGACAAGGCCATCGACCTGATTGACGAGGCCGGAGCCTACCGGGAAATCCATCCGGCAGCCGACGGCGCACAAACGGTCGACAAGAAACTGATTATGGAAGTCTTGTCGCGTACTTGCAAGATTGATGCCAATGCCCTCAAGGAAGAAGACAATGCAGCCTTGGAAGCATTGTACGAGCGAATGTCCGGACAGATTTACGGACAGGACGAAGCCATCAAACAGGTGGTGGAGGCCGTGCAGATGGCCAAAGCAGGACTGCTGGACGAGAACAAGCCGCTGGCCAGCCTGCTGTTTGTCGGCCCTACGGGAGTGGGAAAGACAGAAGTGGCCAAGGTACTGGCATCGGAACTGGGCATCTCACTGGTACGTTTCGACATGAGCGAGTACATGGAGAAGCATACCATCGCCAAACTGATTGGTTCGCCGGCAGGATACATCGGCTACGAAGACGGAGGCTTGCTGACGGATGCCATCCGGAAAACACCCAACTGCGTGCTGTTGCTGGATGAAATCGAAAAAGCACACCCTGACATCTTCAACATCCTGTTGCAGGTGATGGACTATGCGGTGCTGACCGACAACAAGGGACGGAAGTCTGACTGCCGCCACCTAATTCTCATCATGACCTCGAACGCGGGGGCACAGTATGCACACCAGGCATCCATCGGCTTCAATAGTCAGGTGACCACAGGACAGGCCATGCTCCGCCAGGTAAAGAAAACGTTCAAACCGGAATTCTTGAACCGTCTGTCGGCGGCTGTGGTCTTCCATGACATGAGCCGGGAAATGGCAACCCAAGTGCTCGACAAGAAGCTGCGCCAACTGGACGAGAAGCTGGAGCGCCGCCATGTCTGCCTGCACCTGACCCCCGAAGCCCACGAATGGCTATTGAAGGAAGGCTTCAAGCCGGAATATGGAGCCCGGGAAATGGACCGTGCCATTGCAGCCCACCTGAAACCGCTACTGATGCGCGAAATCCTCTTCGGCTCGCTGAAGCAGGGAGGCGACATCACGGTCACTGTAGCAAACAACCAACTGAGTATTCTCTCATAATCTGTACACCATGGTTTTCCAACTGACTAAAAAACTGGCTTTCCCCGACCCGCACTGGGGAGACCCCGACGGCTTGCTGGCCATCGGGGGCGACTTGTCGGTCGACCGGCTCATCCTGGCCTATTCCAACGGCATCTTCCCCTGGTATGCGTTCCGACAAAAAGTCATCCAATGGTGGTGCCCCTTGCAGCGTTTCGTCATCTTCCCGGGAGAGATTCACATCTCCCACTCCATGCGCACGCTGATGAATAAAAACACGTACAAAGTGACGTTCAACCAAGCCTTCGAGGAAGTGATACGGAATTGTTCGAAGCTCCGCATCGACGAGGAAGGAGCCTGGCTGGGCGAGGAAATGATTGAGGCTTACATCCGCCTGTACGAGCAGAACCTAGCAGCCAGTGTGGAGGTGTGGGAAGGCGACAAGCTGGTCGGTGGACTGTATGGCGTGACCCTCGGCACGTGTTTCTTCGGAGAAAGTATGTTCTCGCTCGTGCCCAGTGCCTCCAAGCTGGCCCTGATCCGGCTGGCTCAACTGTTGCATGCCCACGGAGCCACCCTCATCGACTGCCAGTTTGAAACGCCCCACCTCAAGTCAATGGGCGGGCGTTACATCAGTTACGAAGAATACATGAAATATTTGAGAGCAGAATAAAGTCCATAAAAAAGTCCGGTTCCCTTGCGAGAATCGGACTTTTTTATGAATAACTGTAAGTAAAATCTTATTAATAAGCGCGGGCAAACAGCACACGGCGTGCAGAAGGTTTGCCGGTCAGCATATCCACACCCGGAGTCAGACTTTCTTCGTCGGCTTCGAAAGGCAGACAGCGGATAGTAGCCTTGGTTTCTTCCTTGATGCGGTCTTCCGTTTCCGGTGTACCGTCCCAGTGAGCCAGGATGAATCCACCCTTCTCAATCTGTTCCTTGAATTCTTCGTAAGTATCTACCTTGTAGATGTGTTCGTTGCGGTACTTCAACGCCTTCTGGTAGATGTTCTGCTGGATTTCTTCCAACAGGTTCTTTACGTATTCTTCGATGCCTTCGCAAGAACGAGTTTCCTTTTCCAGCGTATCACGACGCATGATTTCCATCGTGTTGTTTTCCAAGTCGCGGCCACCCATTACCAAACGTACAGGTACACCCTTCAGTTCATAGTCTGCAAACTTGAATCCCGGACGCTTGTTGTCGGCGTTGTCGTATTTCACGGAGATGCCCATGCTGCGGAGCTTGTTGACAATGCCTTCCACCTTGGCGTCAATCTGCTTCAGCTGCTCATCGTTCTTATAGATAGGCACTACTACTACCTGAATCGGAGCCAAGTGCGGTGGAAGTACCAGACCGTTGTCGTCGGAGTGAGTCATGATCAAGGCACCCATCAAGCGGGTAGATACCCCCCAAGAGGTAGCCCATACATAATCCAACTTGTTGTTCTTGTCGACGAACTGTACGTTGAAGGCCTTGGCAAAGTTCTGTCCCAGGAAGTGAGACGTACCGCACTGCAATGCCTTTCCGTCCTGCATCAGCCCTTCGATGGTATACGTATCCAAGGCACCGGCAAAACGTTCGTTGGCTGATTTCACACCCTTGATGACCGGCACGGCCATGTATTTTTCAGCGAAATCACCGTACACGTGCAACATCTTCTGTGCTTCTGCTTCTGCTTCTTCACGAGTGGCATGTGCGGTGTGACCTTCCTGCCACAAGAACTCAGCGGTACGCAGGAACAGACGGGTACGCATTTCCCAACGAACTACATTTGCCCACTGGTTGCACAGGATAGGCAGGTCGCGGTAAGAGTTAATCCAGTTCTTATAGGTACTCCAGATGATGGTTTCAGAAGTCGGACGGATAATCAGTTCCTCTTCCAGTTTGGCAGCCGGGTCTACAATCACACCCGAACCGTCTTCCGCATTTTTCAGACGATAGTGTGTCACCACCGCACATTCCTTGGCGAAACCTTCCACGTGTTCTGCCTCACGGCTCAGGTAAGATTTCGGAATCAACAGCGGGAAATAGGCGTTCACATGTCCTGTAGCCTTGAACATATCGTCCAGGATGCGCTGCATCTTTTCCCAGATAGCATATCCGTAAGGCTTGATTACCATACAGCCACGCACCGGAGACTGTTCAGCCAAGTCGGCCTTTACCACCAAATCATTATACCATTGTGAATAGTTCTCACTTCTTTTGGTAAGTTCTTTTAATTCTTTTGCCATAACTTTATGTAGTTATTTTATTTTTAATATCAATTGAGACCGCAAAATTAGTAAAAAAGATTCGTTTGCCTCTGATTTTGAAACAGGATTTATTCAAAACGAATGGATTTTGCGGGATGAATGTGACTAATCAGATAAGACGGACCCACCAGCATGGCCACAGACACCAGCAGGGTGCAGACGTTCAGCAGCACAATCCAACCCAGATGAAGCTCCACGGGAACCGCACTGACATAGTATGTGGCCGGATCCAGCTTGAAAGGCTCAAAGAAATACTGGATGACGCAGAACGCCAGTCCGATAACATTCCCCCAGCACATGCCCCTCCCGATGAGGAAGACAGAGAACGACAAGAATATCTTCCGAATGGAAGCATTGTCGGCCCCCAGCGCTTTCAGGATTCCAATCATCTGCGTACGTTCGAGAATGATAATCAGCAAGCCCGAAATCATAGTAAAGCCCGCCACTCCGGTCATCAGAATCAGGATGACCCACACGTTCGTGTCGAGCAAGTCCAGCCAGGCAAAAATCTGCGGATAGAGTTCTTCCGACGTGCGTGAGCAATACACCGCCCCGTAACGGTCGATCCGCTCCTGGATATGTGCCCGGATGGCATCGTTCACCGTATTCAAGTCGTCGTAATCTGATACGGCCACTTCCACGCCCCCTACCTGGTCCGGTTCCCATCCGTTCAGGCGGTTCACGGTGTACATGTCCGTCACCAAGAAATAATCGTCGAAAGCTGAGAAATGGGTTTGGAAAATCCCGCTCACCGTCAGCCGGCGTGCCCGCACATTGTCTTCAATGTAATAGGTGTACAGCTTGTCGCCCACCTTCAAGGAAAGCTTGTCGGCCATGGAACGGGAAATCAACACGCGGTTGCTGGCCACGGAATCCGTGAGCACCGGAATCTCCCCTTCCTGCAAATGCGCCTTCAGGTAAGTCCAGTCGTATTCCTGGGCCACCCCCTTCACAATCATTCCCTGAAAATTATCGGCCGTCATAATCATGCCCGGCTTCGTGGAGTAACGCTGCACATGACTCACCTCCGGAATCTGCCGTATCACCGAAAGCAGGCTGTCGTTGCCCACCACCGGGTTCATCTGGTAAAGCTGTGCCCCGTCGATGCTGGAGACCACAATGTCGGACCCCATGCCGATGACCTTGTCGCGCACCTGATGCTTGAAGCCGATGACCACGGCCACCGATACCAGCATCACCGCCAGCCCGATGGCAATACCGGCCATCGCAATCCGGATAGCCGGCTTAGAGACCTCCTTCCCGCCTTCCCGGCTGCGGTAAATCCGCCGTGCGATAAAAAATTTCCAGTTGCTCATCATTCATCCACTCTTCCCGGATAGGCTTCGAGTGCTTTACGCAGGATGAACAGCGCCCGTACCAGGTCTTCTTTCTTCAGTACATAGGCCACACGCACCTCGTTCTTGCCGCCGCCCGGCGTGGTATAGAAACCACTGGCCGGAGCCATCATGACGGTTTCCCCCTCGTAGTTGAAGTCGGACAAGCACCAGGCACAGAACTTCTCACAGTCGTCGACCGGCAGTTTGGCCACCGTATAGAAAGCCCCCATCGGTATCGGCGAATACACGCCCGGGATACGGTTCAGTCCGTCAATCAGGCACTTACGTCGTTCCACATACTCGTCGTACGTTTCGCGGGCATATTCTTCCGGTTCGTCGAGCGAAGCCTCTGCTGCAATCTGTCCGATGAGCGGAGGACTCAAACGGGCCTGACAGAATTTCATCACGGCCTTGCGCACTTCCGGGTTCTTCGTAATCAAAGCTCCGATGCGGATACCGCACTCCGAATACCGTTTCGACACGGAGTCAATCAGCACCACGTTCTGTTCAATGCCTTCCAGATGGCAGGCAGAGATATAAGGAGAACCCGTATAGATAAATTCACGATACACTTCGTCGGAGAACAGGAAGAGGTCGTACTTCTTCACCAGGTCCCGAATCTGGTTCATCTCCCGGCGAGTGTACAAGTAGCCGGTCGGGTTGTTCGGGTTACAAATCAGGATACCCTTCGTGCGTTCATTGATCAGTTCCTCGAACTTCTCCACCTTCGGCAAAGAGAACCCCTCGTCGATGGTCGTCGTCACCGTACGGATAATTGCGCCGGCAGAGATGGCAAAGGCCATGTAGTTGGCATAGGCCGGTTCCGGCACAATAATCTCATCACCCGGGTTCAGGCAACTCATGAACGCGAACAACACCGCCTCCGACCCCCCGGTCGTGATGATGATGTCGTCGGCATCCAAGTGAATGTCATACTTCTCGTAATACCCCACCAGCCGCTCGCGGTAGCTACGGTAACCCTGGCTGGGACTGTATTCCAGCACCTTCCGGTCGATATTTCGAATCGCATCGAGGGCCGCTCGCGGAGTAGGCAGGTCAGGCTGACCGATATTCAAGTGATACACATGAATTCCTCTCTCTTTCGCAGCTTCAGCCAGGGGAGCCAGTTTACGAATCGGCGACTCCGGCATTTCAGTTCCTCTGATGGATATTTGTGGCATATTTTATGTTTTTAAAAAATTCTGAATTGCAAAGATAAAGCGATTGCCGAAATAAACCAACTTTGTGTCCAGAAAAAACAGCAGTTTGCTATCCGTAAAAAAAGCCCTCCAAGTAAAGTTTAACGCCTTTTCAGGCATTTTCCATGTCTTCAACCCAAAAAATCCGTATGTTTGCTCTCGATAACCAAACATCCAATCTATATGAATCTTTACCTAATTATATTTACCGCCGGAACCTACCGGGCAGAGCAAGTTTACGACAAGCACAAAGATCTGTTTGTCGAACTGGAGAAACACTTCACGCTCCACCTGGTCAACTATACTGAAGCTGATAGCATCCCCAGCAACGAATACAAAATGGTATTCATCGCCAGTGGAGGTGTGGAAAATGCCGTAGTACGCTTTTTCAGCATCCTACCCTATCCCATCACCCTGCTCACTGACGGCCTGAACAACTCGCTGGCCGCCGCCCTTGAAATCTCTGCATGGATACAATCGAGAGACATGAAAGTGAGAATCATTCACGGACTGGCGCCCGACATGGCCAACCAGGTACTTCTGCACCATCAGGCCTTTGCCGCCAAACGGGCCCTGAAAAAGAAACGCATCGGTGTCATCGGTACCCCAGCTTCCTGGCTGGTAGCCAGCCATGTGGACTACCTGCTGGCCGGACAGCGCTGGGGAGTGATTTATACCGACATCCCCATCGAGCATGTGGAAAAAGCCTTCCATGAGATTACCGAAGACGAGATAGGAGTGGAAGCCTCCTTGTTTGCCAACCGTGCCAAGGGAATTCAGGAAGCGACCCCCGAAGAACTGCTGCGGGCCATGCGCTTGTACAAGGCCATCCGCCGCGTATGTGAAGAAGAAAAACTGGACGCCCTTACCCTTTCCTGCTTCTCGCTCATCCAGAGCCTGAAGACCACGGGTTGCCTGGCCCTCTCCCTGCTGAACGACGAAGGCATCCCTGCCGGATGCGAAGGCGACCTCCAGTCCATCATGACCTTGCTGATGGTGAAAGAACTCATCGGCCAGCCGGCCTTCATGGCCAACCCGTCGTTTGTCGACCTGACCCGCAACGAGGTGCTCCTGGCCCACTGCTCCATCCCCACACGAATGGCCGAGCAGTTCATCATCCGTAACCATTTCGAGACGGAAAGCGGCATCGCCATCCAAGGCATCGTGCATGCAGGTGAAGTAACCCTCTTCAAATGCGGCGGCGAGTGCCTGGACGAATACTACCTGTCGTCGGGCCACCTCATTGAAAATACGAACCTGGTGACCTGCTGTCGTACCCAGCTAAAGGTACGGCTGGACAAACCAGTCGGCTATTTCCTGCACAACCCGCTGGGCAACCATCACATCCTGATACAGGGAAACTATGCCGACGTCATTCAGGAATTCATGCAACAAAACCGGTGCAAATTGCGAATTGACTGATTTTTCAAAACCATTTATTCTCTCATTCAATTTATAATCGTATCTTTGTGTGAATAATTACAAATTGAAAAGCAAGAAAAATTATGATGCATAACTGGTTTGAATGCAAAATCCGTTACGAAAAAGTAGTCGAAAACGGCATGAACAAGAAAGTAACGGAACCCTATCTGGTGGACGCACTCAGCTTCACCGAGGCTGAATCGCGTATTATCGAAGAAATCACTCCCTTCATCAGCGGAGAATTTACTGTATCCGACATCAAACGCGCCAACTACAGCGAACTCTTCCCTAGCGAAGAGGAAGCAGCCGACCGCTGGTTCAAGTGCAAGCTCTATTTCATCACCCTCGACGAGAAAAGCGGTGCTGAAAAGAAAACGGCTACCAACGTGCTGATACAGGCTGCCGACCTGCGCGACGCGGTAAAGAAACTGGACGAAGGCATGAAGGGCACAATGGCCGACTACGTGATTGCTTCCGTAGCCGAAACCGCCCTGATGGATGTATATCCTTACTCGGCAGAGCCCGACGTGAAACCGGAATTCCCGGATGCAGACAAACGATGAACAAACACTTATCAAAACCATGGATATTCAGTCTAATTTAAATGAGGTACGGACACAACTTCCTCCCCAAGTGCGCCTGGTAGCTGTATCCAAGTTCCATCCCAACGAAGCCATCCTGGCGGCCTACGAAGCCGGACAGCGCATCTTCGGGGAAAGCAAGGAACAGGAGTTGAGCAAGAAGCAGGCTTCCCTGCCCGCCGACATCCAGTGGCATTTCATCGGCCACCTGCAGACCAACAAGGTGAAGTACATTGCGCCCTACATCGCCATGATTCATGCGGTAGACACCTACAAGCTGCTGGCCGAAATCGACAAACAGTCCGCCAAATGCAACCGCGTGATTCCCTGCCTGCTGGAAATCCATATCGCCGAAGAAGACAGCAAATACGGATTTTCTTTCCAGGAATGTCGCGAGATGCTCGACACCGAGCCGTGGCGGGAGCTGACCCATGTGGCCATCAGCGGCGTGATGGGCATGGCCACCAATACCGACGACCAAGCGGAAATTATGAAGGAATTTGAAAGTCTGCACCGCTTCTTCACGGAACTGAAAGACACGTATTTCGCGCACGACGACCGCTTCAAGGAGATTTCCATGGGCATGTCGCACGACTACCAGCTGGCCGTGAAAGCCGGCAGCACGATGGTACGCGTAGGCAGCAAGATTTTCGGAGAAAGAGTATATTAAAAACGAGAAGAATATGGCACAACTAAAAACAACTTTTGCGGGGTTAACCCTGAACAACCCGATTATCATCAGCAGTTCGGGCCTGACGAACAGCCTGGCCAAAATCCAGAAACTGGAAGAAGCCGGAGCGGGTGCAGTGGTACTGAAATCAGTTTTCGAAGAACAAATCAATATGCAGGCAGGCAGCATGCAGGGCTACGGTTCTCCCGAAGCCGACGACTACCTGGGTGCTTACGTGCGCTCTCATGCCCTGAACGAGCACATCGCCCTGATTGAGGACGTGAAGAAGCACTGCAAGATTCCGGTCATCGCCAGCATCAACTGCTACAGCGACAGCGAATGGACCGACTTTGCACGCCTGATGGAACAGGCCGGAGCTGATGCACTGGAAGTGAACATCCTGTCTTTGCAGACCAGCAAGGACTACAAGCCGGGCAGCTTCGAACAGCGCCACATCGACATCCTGCGCCACATCAAGAAGGTGGTCCGCATCCCGGTCATCCTGAAACTGGGCAGCAACCTGACCAACCCGATAGCCCTCATCAACCAGCTCTATGCCAATGGAGCAGCTGCCGTGGTCTTGTTCAACCGTTTCTACCAGCCGGACATCCAGATTGACAACCTGACCTTCACCACCGCCAGTGTGATGAGTTCTCCTTCCGAACTGGCCGACCGTATCCGCTGGGCAGCCATTGCTTCGGCTGAAGTGCCGCAACTGGACTATGCCGTTTCGGGCGGTGTACATTGCGGAAAAGGTGTCATCAAGTCCCTGCTGGCCGGAGCTTCTGCCGTAGAAGTGTGCAGCGTCATCTACCAGCACGGCAACCAGATGATTGAGACCATGAAGAAGGAACTGGCAGAATGGATGGACGACAAAGGCTACACGACCATCGCACAGTTCAAGGGCAAGATGAACGCAGCCGCCGCCGGCGAAGTGAACCCCTTCGAACGTACCCAGTTCATGAGATACTACAGCAACCACGAAGAATAAAACGGCTTCGCGGAAACGCATAAAAAAGCGGATGCTTCCTTCCTTTTCCAGGTAGAAGCATCCGCTTTTTTTGTCTTCATCTATCCGGCCTCAGCGTTTCAGCAGACCGATTTTCAGGTTCAGCTTGAAATAATACACCCCGTTTTCACGCTCCAGGTAGCCGTACTTGTCTTTCTCGGTGGAGCCTTTCTCCAGGCGGCTGTTCTGGAACAGGAAGTCGGCAAAGGTCTGGCGGAACGCCCGCTGGTAGCACAACACCTCGCCGTCGCCCGTCACGAACAAGAAACCGGCGATGGCCGAGTCGGTACCGTTGTACAGCTTGGCCGGACGCATGCCCGTGGCCAGCGCCAGCAGCAGTTCCTTCACCTTGTATTCATAGAAGCGGTGCTTCGTAATCAGTTCATCCTTGATTTTCAGCGGATTCAGTTTCTTGAGCTCCTCCGTCAGGTCCGACACCTTCGTGAGGCCGTCCAGCCACATCAGGCGGGTCATTTCGGCCAGCAGACGCCCCATGTGCAGGTCAATCATCGACAGGTTGCTGCGGAAAATCTTGTCGGCCACGTCGCTGTACTTCAGCACACCGCCCAGCCGCTCAATCATCAGCATCCGCGACACCACGTCGTCTTCCTCCCCTTCCGCATTGATTTTGTTGACGGTAGGCGTAGCAAACTTCACACCCGTCTGCTCAAACTTGAAGTTGGCCGTGCGTCCGCCGTCGAGCAGCGGAATCATCATCCCCAGCCGGGAACGTACGCAGAAACCCGTGAGCGGGGCATCCCCCGAATAGAACGCCACACTGAAATCCGTACGGTCGTCCGTGCGGGCCTCCAGGTCGAAAATAGCCACCTCGTCGAGGAACTCCTCCACCCCGTCGGGCGAGGTCACGTCGTCTTCCCGGCTCTGACGGATGGCGGCATAGATGAGTTCGGCCACCGTGGCAAAGTCCTCGCGCGGAATCCGCTTGTCGATGTGCTCCCCTTTCAAGTGGATAAAATCTTTCTCCAGAATATACTGACGCGTACCGTCGTGCTCCTCACGCTGCACCATCGCCACCGGAAGACGGAGCGTTTCATCCTTCTTCACGTCGGGAGTTCCGCCGTACACGTAGCCGTCGGCCAGCAGCCGGAAAAACGCATACAGTTCCCCCCATTCTCTTTTCGTCGCTTCAAATGCCATAATCTCTTTATTTTTTAAGTGCAAAGGTAGTAAAAGAAGCGTTAACAAAAACGTTTCCGACAAAAGCAAATCCTAATAGATGTTATTAAACAGATTTTTCCGGGCATTTTGCTTGCAGAGTACCAGAAAATACGTACCTTTGCAATGTGTTTTTCATAGTATTAGATTTAAGGTTAACAAAAGGTTGGAGTTCAGCGGAACTCCTTTTTTTATGCCCGTTCATCAACCGTTTTTCCCCTCCCTAAAAACGCTTCGGCGTTTCACCCAAAACGTCTAAGCATTTCAAGCAAAACGTTTAGGCGTTTTCATTCAAACGCTTAGACGTTTGATTCCAAACGCAAAGGCGCTTTATTCCAAACGTAAAGGCGTTTTCCCTAAGGTGTCAAAAGTCATGAAAAATCTACAGAAAGTCTACATATATCCTCCCATTTTGTATCTTTGTCGCCAAATCAAATGAATTATGGAACAAACTACTCAACTTAACGAACACCACAAGCAGGAATATCCTCCCATGCATACCTGCGAACACATCGTCAACCGCACGATGGTGAATCTTTTTGGATGCGGACGGGCGGTATCGGCCCACATCGAACGGAAGAAAAGCAAACTCGATTTCGCCCTTCCACAAGCGCCTACTGAAGAAGATATTACCCGCATTGAAAATACGGTCAACGAGGTCATTGCCCGTCATCTGCCGGTTACCACGGAATTCACCACCCAAGAAGATGCCGCCGGACGCTTCGACTTGAAACGCCTGCCCGAAGGGGCCTCCGACACGGTGCGCGTAGTACACGTGGGCGACTACGACGAATGTCTGTGCATCGGACTGCATGTAGAGAATACCTCAGAAATCGGTACGTTCAAAATCATCAGCCACGACTACAAAGACGGCATCTTCCGGATGCGTTTCAAACTGGTTTAAACCGCACGTATTATGGCAAAGAAAAAAAGAGGCTCTTCCACCGGCTCGTTAAAAGGGTTCATCCTCCTGCTGCTGATTCTCGGTGGAGGGGTATACTTCTACCAAAACCAGCAGAACCAGCCCGAAGCAAAAGGGCTGGAAAAAGGAATCTCGGAAACCTTGGAAAAAGCCCGGGAAAAAGTATCACAACGGGGGACCAAGGATGCGACAGAGGAAAGCGCTTCACCGTCGACGACAAACCGCATCAGCAGCAAACTGGAAATTCCGGTCGTGCTAAAGAAACGGGAGGAAATCCAGTTGCAACGCACGGGCTACACGGTGTCGTACAATAATTTCTACAAGACGCCCAACTGGGTGGCCTGGGAACTGACCCGCCAGGAAACGAAGGGAGACGAGGAACGGAAAAACCGCTTCGTGCCCGACCCGGACCTGCCTGAACCGCGCGTGGAGCATGCAGACTACACACACTCCGGCTACGACCGGGGGCACATGGCACCGGCTGCCGATATGAAGTGGAGTAAAAAGGCCATGGAAGAATCGTTCTACATGAGCAACATCTGTCCGCAGAACCAGAAGCTGAACCGTGATGACTGGGGCGATTTGGAAGAACTGTGCCGCAGCTGGGCACGGAAATACGGTACGGTGTACATTGCCTGCGGCCCGATTTACGACCAGAAACAGCCGAAGCGTATCGGAGAGCATCGGGTGGCCGTACCCGACCGGTTCTTCAAGGTGGTACTGATTTACAACCGGAAAAATCCCATCGCCATGGGCTTCCTGTTCGACAACAAGGCCCATCATCAGGCCCTGCAGAAATACCTGGTACCGGTCGATTCAGTAGAGAAAGTGACAGGTATGGATTTCTTCTCCAAACTACCTGACAACGTAGAAAATCGTATAGAGGCCGAACTGCCGGCACTGCCTTCAGGAAGATGAAGGCAGACTGGCAACCGGTCGCTCTGTTATTCTTCCTCCTTGTATTCTTCAATGCAAAAACGGTTGACGGTGCAATGTATGAAATCCTGGCTGGCACGGTAGACCACCATCTTCACGGCCATCCCGTCGTTAGCCTCCAACACATATTCATGGGTACCGGTCGTATTCATCCGATACCACATTCCGTTTTGTCCGTAATATATCCGCAAAAGATTCTCTGATGTATAATCCCAGCTGATACGGTAAAGTCCGGTTTTCCCTTTATGAAAGGAAAAAGTACAGGAGTTCTCGTCATAATCCACACAATCCAACGAGGTGACTTCGTCTTTATAAAAGTTCAGCACGGCCGCCTGCCCCAAAGTATCATATTCAAGCCGGGTATAATTCTCCTCTCCACACTGATACCTGAAAGTTTCTCCCAAATGAATCTTGGGAAGAGGCGTATAGCCGTCTACATCTTCCTTGTCACAAGAAAACAAAAAGAGTAGTGCCCACAGGCACATTCCTACATATAGCAGTTTTTTCATCGCGTATTATTTTTATTCCTCTTCACATCCCCCACCCAATGCATGGTAGAGGGTGATTACACTTTTAATCTCTGAATTTCGGTCGGCCACCAGCGACAACCGTGCCGTCAGCAACGACTGGCGTGCCGTCAGTACCTCCAGATAATTTATCGTCCCATGCTCCATCAGCAGTTCCGTATCGTGCAGGGCATCCGATAAGTGCCCCACCTGCTGCTGGTCGAGCTCCGTTTTCCGCCGGGCCGTCTGCCACTGGTTCAGGGCATTGTTCACCTCCGTACCGGCATCCAGCAACGTCTGCTGGAACTGAAGCAAAGCCTCTTCCTGCTGCGCCTTACTGATTTTCAGGTTGGCTATCAGTTGCCCGCGCTGAAAGAGGGGTTGTACCAGCGAGCCCACCGCCTGTAGCAGCCAGGCCCCCGGGTTCGTCACCAACGCTCCTCCGCTGTTGGTCCATCCGACCGCACCGCTCAACGTCACACTGGGATAGAAGCTGGAACGTGCCTGATTGGTGGCATAGAAAGCCTGCTTGAGCGTAGCTTCCGCCTGCCTTACGTCGGGACGACCAGCCAGCAAATCCAGCGGCACCCCTATCGACAGGGTCTGCGGGAAATTCACCTCGCTGAGTGTGCCGCGTGCAATGTGCTGCGGAGTCCAGAAATCGAGCAAAGAGGCTTCCGTATTCAAACGAGAGGCCTCCGCCTGATTCACCGTCGCACGGTCGGCCTGTCCGGCCCGCATCAGGGCATTCAGGCTACGGATATATTCTTTCCAACTCTCCACCGTTTCTTCCGTCACAGCCACCTGCTCATCGAGCATCAGCAAGGTGTAATAACTTTCCGCCACCGTAGCAATCAGCTGGGTCTGTACCGCCTGCCGATACGCCTCGCTCTGTTCCAACGCCGCCCGTTCTTTCCGTTTGGCATTGGTCAACTTCCCAAAAAAATCCAGCTCCCAACTGGCAGAAGCCCCCAACGTGTAGGTTTTGGTGGGTTTGCTCCCGTCGTAACTGCTCAACGCCCCTTCCGGGTCCAGCTGTGCCGATGGCAGATAGGCCTGCTTGGCCGAAACCAGCGAAGCCCGTGCTTCCTCCACTTTCAGGCGAGCCACGTTCAAATCCGTATTGGCCTCCAGAGCCCGTTCAATAAGCTGTTGCAAAGAAACGTCGGTAAACAATTCCTGCCATTTCAAATCCCCCAGCGAGGAGGTGGTATCCACCTCCTCCGGGAGCGTTCCAAACAGTCCGTCGGTTTGCACTTCCGGCTGCTGGTATTTGGTATAGATGCCGCACCCGGTCAGCATACTGCCCAGGCAAACGAGCATTCCTAAATGACTTATATTTTTCTGCATATCAAAATCGTCTTTAGTAGATTAACTATTTCTGCCCGGACCTCAGGCATCCGTATTCTCTTCTGTATGTCGGCGCGGCATCACCTTTTCCTCAATCACTTGGAACACGGTAAACAACACCGGCACCACAAACAGCAGGGCTACCGTACCGACCAACATTCCTCCTACCGTACCGACACCCAGCGAACGGTTTCCATTGGCTCCGGCTCCCGTAGCGACAATCAGCGGGAACAAGCCGATAATCATGGTCAGCGCCGTCATCAGAATCGGACGCAAACGGACTCCGGCAGCCGCCACGGCAGCCTGCACAATGCTCATTCCCTGCCGGCGACGGGCAGAAGCATATTCAGTCAGCAAGATGGCTGTCTTTGCCAGCAAACCAATCAACATAATCAATCCGGTCTGCATGTAAATGTTGTTCTCCAATCCGAAGCACTTGGCAAACAGGAAGCTTCCCATCAGTCCGAAAGGCACGGCCAGAATCACCACCATCGGGATAAAGAGACTCTCATACAGTGAGCACAGAATCAGGTAGATGAACACGATACAGATAATGAAGATAATCACGGTATTTCCCGTACTGCCGGATTCCTCACGCGTAATACCGCTGAACTCATACCCATAGCCGACAGGCAAAGTCTGCGCTGCCACTTCCTCGATGGCTGCAATGGCATCTCCCGAACTGTATCCGTCGGCCGGCATTCCGTTCACCGGAATGGAAGTGTACATGTTGAACCGTGTCAGCGTTTCTGCCCCGTACACCTTGGTCAGGGTGATGAACTGTCCCACAGGCGCCATGGCCCCGCTCTCGGTCCGTACGAACATGTTGTTGAGCGACTCCTTGTCCAGACGATAATCCTTGCGTGCCTGAATCATGACACGATACAGCTTGGAGAAACGATTCAAGTTAGAGGAATAGTTACCGCCGATATATCCGGAAAGCACACTCAACACATCGGACGTGGTGACACCCGCCCGCTGGCACTTCGCGGCATCTACCTCCACCATATACTGCGGGAACTTCGTATCGAAAGTGGTGTAAGCCATGGAAATTTCAGGCCGCTTGTTGAGGGCCGCAATGAAATTCTGGGTGTACTTCTGCAAATCGTCCACACTGCCTCCGGCACGGTCCTGCACATACATCTCGAAACCGCTACCCATACCGTATCCCATGATGGTAGGCTGGGCAAAGGCAAAAATCTTGGCCGACTTGATGTCTGCCGTATGCTGATAGATGGCGGAAATTACCGCATTGATATTGTCCTCCGCTTTCTCCCGTTCATCCCAATGTTTCAGTTTGATAATCAGCATACCTCCTGAGGCGGCCTGTCCGCCCATCATGCTGTAACCTGTCACATTGGAATACGTCTTTATCTGCGGAATCTCACGGATACGCTGGTCAATCATTTCCATCGTCTTGCGGGTCTGTGCCAAACTGCTTCCGGGAGGGGTGGTCACATTGACAAAGACCGTACCCATGTCTTCATCCGGCACCAGTCCTGTTTTTGTGGTCCGCATGAAGAAAACCAACAAGGCACAAACGGCCACCAAGGAAACCCAGGCAATCCATTTCCGCCGCAGGAAGAACGACACGCCGTTTTTGTATTTCAGCACCAAGCGGTTGAACGAAGCCTCAAAGGCATGGTGGAAACGGGAAGAGAAGCTCAATTTCTCGCCCGTCGTCTTGTCCATGTGAGGTGTCATAATCAGGGCACACAACGCCGGACTGAGGGTCAAGGCATTGATGGCCGAGATACCCACCGCCACCGCCATGGTCAGACCGAACTGCGTATAGAATACCCCACTGGTTCCTCCCATGAACGAGGTAGGAATAAATACCGCCATGAACACCAATGAAGTAGTAACAATGGCCGCAGAGATGCCGTCCATGGCAGCCACCGTCGCCTTATAAGGAGAGCGGTAACCTTCGTCAAACTTGGCCTGTACGGCCTCCACCACCACGATGGCATCGTCCACCACCGTACCAATCACCAATACCAGGGCAAAGAGAGTCAGCAGGTTCAAACTGAATCCGGCCACATAGAGGAAGGCAAACGTACCCACCAGCGACACGATAATAGAGATTGACGGAATGATGGTGGAACGTACACTCTGCAAGAAGAAATAAACCACCAGCACCACCAGAATGATGGCCTCAATCAAGGTCTTCACCACCTCATGCACCGACGCATCCAAGAAGTCCTTCGTACTCATCAGGTCGGTCAGCACCAGCCCCTTGGGCAAGTCTTTCGAGATTTCCGCCATCAAAGCATCCACCTCCTTCACAATCTCGTTGGCATTCGATCCGGCGGTCTGCGAAATCATACACGTAGCACCGGGGTGGCCCGCAATCTGGCTGTTATAGGCATAAGTCTGGGCACCTAATTCCACCTCGGCCACATCCTTCAGGCGGAGCACTTCACCTGTCGGCAAGGCCTTGAGCACCATGTTGCCAAACTCTTCTGCCGTTTCATACCGACCCCGGTACTTGAGCGTGTATTGAAATGTATTTTCAGAATCCTCGCCCAGCGTACCTGTAGCCGCTTCCACGTTCTGGTCATCAAGCAAAGCGATGACATCGGCCGGCACCAGCTGATGCTGGGCCATCTTCTGGGGATTCATCCAGATACGCATGGCATAATCCCCTCCCATCACGTTCACATTTCCGACGCCCGTGATACGGGAAAGACGAGGTTCTACGTTAATCTTGAAATAGTTGTTGATAAAATTCTGGTCGTAACTGTCGTCGGGACTGTACAATGCCAGAATCTTCACCATACTGTTCTGGCGTTTCTCCACGGTAACTCCCACTTTGGTCACTTCCGCCGGCAACAGTCCTTCCGCTTCCGACACACGGTTCTTCGTGTTGACAGTCGCCATGTCCGGATCGGTTCCCTGCGCAAAATACACCGTAATGGAAGCTGACCCCGTATTGGTCGCCGTAGAAGTCATATACGTCATGTTCTCTACCCCGTTGATGGCTTCTTCCAGCGGAGCGATGACACTCTTCAGCACCGTTTCCGCATTGGCACCGGTATAAGTGGTCGACACCATGATGGTAGGTGGTGCAATGTCGGGATACTGCTCCATCGGAAGATTGCTCAGACCGATGATTCCCAACATCAGAATCAGCACGGAAATGGCACACGACAAGATGGGCCGGTCGATAAAAGTCTTCAGTTTCATGGCACCCTCCTATTTTTCAGTATGTGCGGAAAGTATCTGCGTATTTTCCTGAATCAGTCCTGCCCCTTCGGCCACAATCACGTCGCCTTCCTGCAAGCCACTCTCCACAATATATTCCTGTCCGTTGTTCAGCGGGAAGACCGCCACCTGAGCCGATTCAGCTTTTCCATCTGCATTGACCTTGTATACATACACCTTGTCCTGAATTTCGAAAGTGGCTTCCTGCGGAACCACCAGCACATTGTTCTTGGTATAAGGCAGTACCAGCGTGGCCGTACTTCCATTGCGCAACATGCCTTCCGGATTGGGGAACACAGCCCGCAGACTGATGGCTCCGGTCTCCGTATCGATGGTACCGCTGATGGCATCCACCGTACCCTCATGGGCATACGTCGTACCGTCACTCAGCAGCAACGACACTTTAGGCATGCCCGCCAGCGCCTTTTCCACACTGCCATACTGGCGGACCAACGACAGTATCTGGTTTTCCGTAAGGGAGAAATACACATAAATTTCCTCATCGTCGGAGACCGTCAGCAACGGAGTGGTGATGGACGAGTTGACCAAGGCCCCTACTCGATAGGATGACATGCCTGCCACTCCGTTCACCGGGCTGCGTACTACGGTATAAGAAAGGTCGTTGCGGGCATTGGTCTCGGCTGCCTTGGCCTGTGCCAGACTGGCTTCTGCTTCCAGCAAGGAATTCCGTGCCGTCTGGCGGTCAAAATCAGAAACCACCTTTTCCTTGAAGAGTTCCTCCTTGCTATCCGAGGTCAGACGGGCCGTAGCTACCGCCGCTTCCGCACTCTTCACATTGGCCACTGCCGTCTGCAAGGCTGCCTGATAGGGCACCTGATCGATGACAAAGAGCACCTGCCCTTTCTGCACCTTGGCCCCTTCCTTCACGCAAATGTCGGTAATCGTACCGCTCACCTGCGGACGGATTTCCACACTCTGCCTTCCTTTCACCACCGCCGAGTAGCTGTTGGTGAGAAGACGATTTTCTTTTTTTACGGTCATGGTCTTGTATCCGCCCTCCTGCGAAGTTCCAGCCGACTGTGTACAAGCCGTCAGGAGTCCCAGCAAAGTCACAAGACACGTTCCGACAAAAACAAATGCTTTTTTCATCTTGTTCTCTTTTTAGTTGATTTGACTCATTCTGTTGTTATAGCAAGCGCAAATTTAGAAGCCTGACCTATCAAGGCACTTGTCCCAATCCTAAGAACATTTGTCTGAATCCTCTCTTTAGCATTTATTCTGTTTACGATTTCTAAAACATACAAAAAGACTTTCAGACATAGATTTATGTACGTACTTTAGACGCGCAAATACAATACAACCATACAATAAGATGAGAGAATATGCTTTTACCAAATGGCTTCAGCCATTGTCTTCCGAAGGGGGAAAAGAGGAAGGAATGATTTACAACGAGCTGATGGGCCTTTTTCATGTACAAGGCGACGAGGTTTTCCGGAAGGGTACCATCGATACCCAGCACACGGTTTCCCTGCTCATGCTAAAAGGAGAACTCAGTCTGCAAATGCCCGAGGGACGCATGGCTATCCAGGCTCCCGCCTACATTGAATTTATCGAACCTCACCAATGGACCGACCTGAAAACCGATGCCCAATTTGAAGGTTGCCTGCTCATTACCCGCCGGGAACTCTTCCTGCAAGCGGCAGAATGTATCCGACCGAGGGTTACACCTTACATTTACCGGTATGTACAAGCGCCCTTCCTTACGCTAAAGGAAGACGACATCGCCCGTATCCGTGTCCTGTTCGATATCCTGCGGCACACCCTTGCACAGACAGAAAACAATTTTCAGCATGAAATTCTGGAGAACACGCTCCGTTCCCTGGTACTGGAAATCTGGAACATCATTTTCCGTACCTATAAACAGGAAAGCGAAGAAGAGCCCGTCCTCCCATGGGACGATACGCTTCCCCGCTTTCTTTACCTGATGCATACCCACTGCCGCTTTCATCACACAGTGAAATGGTATGCCGACCAGCTTTGTGTGTCGCCCGACGCCCTGTCGGCCAAACTGAGAAAGGCCTACCACAAATCGGCCAACCAGCTCATCAATGAAAGCCTGATGGAAGAGGCCAAAATCTGCCTCCTCAATCCGGCTTATACCGTACAGGACGTGGCCGAAAAACTCTGTTTCGCCGACCAGGCCGCATTCAGCAAGTTCTTCAAGCGTCACAGCGGCATGTCGCCCGGTCGGTTCAAGAAACAGTTATAGAAAGGCGCGACCTGCTCCTTACAGGTTGACTTCCGTCACCACCTGTCCGTCGAAGAGGTTGATCACGCGGTCGGCAAAACCGGCATCGTGCTGCGAGTGTGTCACCATCACGATGGTAGTGCCTTCCTTGTGCAACTCAGTCAGCAGCTCCATCACTTCCCGTCCGTTCTTGGAATCCAGGTTACCGGTAGGTTCGTCGGCCAGAATCAGTTTCGGGCCCGACACTACCGCACGGGCAATGGCCACACGCTGTTGCTGACCGCCCGACAACTGCTGCGGGAAATGCTTGGCCCGATGCGTAATCCCCATCCGTTCCATGGCTGCCTCCACCTTCCGCTTACGTTCTGCCGAAGGCACTCCCAAATACAGCAAGGGCAGTTCGATGTTCTCATATACGTTCAGTTCGTCAATCAGGTTGAAGCTCTGGAACACGAAACCGATCACGCCCTTACGCAAGGAGGTACGCTGCGATTCGGTGTAGCTGCCCACTTCCACCCCGTTCAGGTAATACTTTCCTCCGGTGGGGTTGTCCAGCAATCCCAAAATGTTCAGCAAGGTAGATTTTCCACAACCGGAAGGGCCCATAATGGCCACGAATTCCCCTTCTTTTACTTCGATACTTACATTATTCAATGCCCAAGTTTCCACCTCATCCGTGCGGAACACTTTCTGTAAATTTTCTGTCTTAATCATACGCTTAAAATTTAATTGAATTATATTATCAGTCTCCATTCTTGACTATTAATTAATTATCTTGTTTCATACACTCTACCGGATTTACCCGACTCAATATCCAACCTTGCAAACAAACGATGAGTGCCGAGAGGCCCCACACCACCAGCAACGGCCATACAAAGATACCGGCCGAAAGCGGGGCACGGTAGGCAAACTGCTCCAGCCAATGCAGCATGAACCACCCGCCAACGGGCATGGCCACCACATAGGCTACGATAGCATAGAGGCAGAACGGCTTGTTGAGCAGCCAAATGATTTGCCCACGCGTGGCCCCATGTACCTTGCGGATACTGATTTCACGTATCCGCTGACGGGTGGCGTACCAGGCAATGCCAAACAACCCGAAGCCTGTCAGCAACAGACCGATGACGGTATAGAACGTCAGGATATGCGACAAGGAAAGCACTTTTTGATTGCGTGCCATAAACTCCTGATGCATGTCCGTATATCTGAAAGGCTGGTTGGAATTCATCTCATTCCATACCGTCTCTATCTGCCGCAAGGCCTCCTCACGGCTTTCCGGACGAAGACGAAGCTGCAAATAGAATCCTTTCTGCAAGTCACTTGCCGACAGCAGTGTGATGACAAGGGGCGTTACGGCTTCTTCCAGTGAATTGATAGAAAAATCACGCACCACACCACCTATTACCGCCAGACTGTCTTTTGTTTCCGTGTCGAATTCACGCAAGGCATGTCCCACGACCTCCGTACCCGCAGGCACTAACAGCCGGACAAAACTCTCGTTCACCAGTACAGGAGAGGCCTGACGCTCCAACAGGCGGGAAGGAGATTCTCCACTCAACTGTTCAATGCGCAAGGTACGCGATAAAGTGGAGTCGCCTTCCAAGGTCAGCAGATTGGTACGCACTTCCTTCCCACCGGGACGCTGCACATTCAACTGACGTATCCAGGCACTGAGTACCGAAGATTTGGAAAGGGTCATGGATTCAATGCCTTTCACCCGTTTCTCCAGTTCCGCCTTGAAAGGAGCCAGCGGAGCGCCAAAAGCATCCCCTATCTCAATGCAGCCTTCGTAACGTGACGCCCGCTGGCGGGTCAGTTCCATCTGGTTGCGGGCTGTCAGCGTAGCCAGCAACAAACCGATGGAAATCACGAACTGCACCGTTACCAGTACCGCCACAAATCGCTGCTTGCGCCGGCCACTGTAAAGCGTACGGTATTCCGTGAACGACAAGCGTGACAGGCGATAGCTGATGTACCACGCCGGTATTACCGACATCAACAGAATGAATAACAGCAACCACGGCAGCATCTGACTACTGAAGAAGAACGTCATGGTCAACCGCGAACCCAACAGGTCATTAAACAGTGATAAGCAGTCGTTGACCAGCAAAATGGACAGCCCGAACGCCAGTACCACCGTCAGGAAAGCATCCCCGAAAAGTTGCAGACGAATATTGCGCAAGGTAGCCCCCATCAATTTCTCCACATGAATCATACGCAGCTGTTGCAGCAAGCGACTCAAACTCATGTTGGTATAGTTGCAGCAGGCAATGAGCAGTATCAGCACGGCTGCCAGCAGACTGATATAGAGAGTCTGCACGGGTGTCTGACTGACATAATCGAGCGTCTGCTGGGAAGCATCGTCGGGAGTCGTGAAACAAATGGCATCCAGCGGGTCCAAGTAATATTTCGTCTGACCGGGCATCAGCGTAGGTACCTTGTCCACATTCAGTTTATCAGCCAAACGAGCAGCATCCGTACCCGGAGTCAGCTTCAACAACGTAAGGCCACCCCAGAAGAAATCAGGATCGTGTGCTATCAGCATGTCAAACTGCAGAAGCGACTGTTCGCGTTCCTTCAGCACCGCCGCCACTTCGTACGTACGGGCCTCTCCAAAACGGAAATGTGCCTCCACCTGCTTTCCTACCGCTTGTTTCTCTCCGAAAAGGCGACGGGCACAAGCCTCACTCAACGCCACTTTTCCCGGTTGACAAAGTACCTGACTCAAACTACCTTCTTCCGTACGGTAATCAAAAAAACTCGTCAGGGTCGTATCGGCCGACAGCATCTTAAAATCCCCTTCCACCTTCTGCTCGTTCACCTTGCAGTAAAGCAAATCCAGTTTCCCTAACCGAAGAAAGTCCTCCACCTCGGCATAGTTCTGTTTCAGTTGCGGAGGAATCTCGGCTCCAGCAAAGGCCACCCGTTTCCCTTCCGTCATCGGGTCATCCTGCTGTAGAAAAAACATACGGTCACGGTCCGGATTATGCCCTTCCAACCCATGCTCGTGCACAAAGTACGTCATCAGCAAGTTGGTACAGGCCAATCCCAATGCCAGACTGGCTACCGAAACAAGGAAAAACACCTTGTTCCGCCACCAGCTTCGCAAAATCATTTTCAGTGTAATACTCAGTATCATCCATTGTCAATTTTAGTACGTTATTATTCTGTCAGACGGATGCCTTCGATATAGTATCCCCCTTCCACGTGCTCGCCTTCCGAAAAGTCAAACCAACGGGTATCTTTCGGCAGTGGAGCAAAATAGAGCGTGAAATCCATTTCTCCGCTATCAGGCATAAACACTTGCTCGTCTATTGCGAAACCTTCACTGCGCAGGAGCGGATAGTTCACCCCCTTGTCCGATATCAAAAAAGTCGCTTTGTCCAGCCGAATCCAATAGTTTGGAATATACCGTGCATGCACGCGAAGCACCGTAGCCGAGTCAGTCAGTTCCACCTGACGGATGGTCAGCACATCCACTTTCTCTGTTTTCTTCCGCGGATGATGCACCAGTTTGTGACCGTCTTTCCATTCGATACGCATCGGCTGTTTGGGAGCCAACATGCCTTCGACTTTCAGCTTCAACAGGCCCTTCCCATATCCACTCCAGCTGTCAATTACCTTTCCTTCCGGAGAAATCAACACAAAATGGGGAATTCCTATGACGCCATAACGGGCATACAATCCATTGGTTTCCTCCAAATCGTTCCAGTTATTCCAAGTCATGGCATGCGCTTTAGAAGCCTCTTCCCATCCCTTCCGGTTCTCAATGCTCAAACTGACCACCTCCAAGCTGTCCTTGTACCTCTCGCTGATTTCTTTCAGCTCCGGCTGCGACATGATGCAAGGGCCGCATCCCCGGCTCCAGAAATCCAGCAGGACGTATTTTCCGCGAAACTCTGCCAAATGGTGAACCTTGCCTTCCAAATCATACATATCCGCATCGACAGCTTCCTCGCCCGCCTTGACCACGGTCGGCGGATTCAAAGCCAGATACACGCTCTTCCCTTCTGAAGTCTCTTTCTGTGCAGCATCCAAACGGTTGTACAACTGCTGCACGTCTTCTTTATACGGATAGCCTTTACGGAACTTCACCGACATCCCCATCCGATACAGTTCATCCATCCAGACGGCATTAACCGGCGACTGTTTCATAAGTGCGATATTGTGCTGCGTAATCTGATCGCTCAACTTCTCAGTCAGCTGTTGCAGACTATCAGCTTTCGCACGAGCCTGTTCCTTGTTTCCTCCCTGTGCAGCCGACCTCATCAGTTCAAACTCTTGCATGGTCAACCGCTGAAATTCCTCCCATTCCTTACGGGAAGCTTGCATCAGCTGCTGCTGGAACTGTTGTTCCTTCACATCGCTCTCTACCGTCCAAGAGTAGATATACGAATTTTCTCCCTGTACGAGCAAACGACTTCCGGGATTCACCCACAAGCTGAGCGACATGGGTGGAAAACTCGTCCTGTCATGTGCCATCAAATCATAGCGTTCCAGCCCGTTTCCGGCGGTAGTCAGCTCAAAACGGAATGTGCCGTTCCGCAACGTGTCGGTAGCCGCCATACTCCCTACATTCCCCTCTCGCTTCATCAAACTGAACACGGTTCCGTCGGGAATGTGCTTCAACTGTCCTTCCACTACAAATTTCTCTTGTGCCTGTGCTCCCAATGCACCTAAGAGCAGACAGGCTAATACTTGTTTTCTCATGGTTATTTATTCATTTTAGGTTATTATACTATTATTATATCACTCCCGCTTGATTTCTTCTGCCGGATTCACCCGGGACACCTGCCAAATACGGAAAGCCACTGTAAAGGCGACGAACAAGGAGACACACAGGAAGAGGCAAAAATAGAAAGCCACCCCATGCCGGAAGAACACCGTGTACAAGGTACTAAACTGCCTCAACAAGAATTCAACCAACACAAATCCCCACACAGCCGTCACCGTCAGTAAAGTCACATAAAGCCGGGCAAACAGCCAGATTATCTGACGCATTCCGGCACCGTTAATCTTTCGGATAGCCATCTCCTTCCGCCGATATTCCGTGTCGATGGTCACGGCTGAATACACGCCCAACAACGAAATCACCAGCACCACTACCGAAAAGAACAATACAATTCCGCGGAGCTTGAACTCAAGCGCCTGTGACTCACGGATGTCGTCCATGAACGTGCTGACCTTCACTTCCACACTTTCCGGCAACGTTTTTTTCAGTATCTTCCGGACCTCTTGAGATACGGTTTCCGTCTGCCCCTCCTTACATTTCACATAACAATGCCCACAGTAATCGTCGAACCCGCTCAGAAGGAATATAAATCCTTCACTATCATAATACACACTGGACACAAATGTCTGGCACACTCCTTTAACCGTGTAGGCATCTCCGTCATAATTATAAAGCGGTTTCCCCATGATGTCCTTTCCGAGACGACGAGACAAAGCCTCGTCTATCACCAAATCAGACGATTCACGCAGCGTATGTCCCGACCGCATCGGAATGTGCATGAAACGAAAGAAACCGGGAGTTACACGCATCACATTTACATCCACATAACTGTCTTTATTGTCTTTCTCCGTATACATACCCGAACCGGAAACGCCTCCCAAATAATTGATGTCGGCCGGAAGTACCTCTTCGACTCCCGACAAGTTTTTAAACTGATGTATCAAATCCAGCTTCTGCACAGTGTTCATAAAGGAAAAATCCATCGGAATGCTCAAAATCTGCTCTTTCTCCTCCAAACTCAATGTCCCGAACAAGGTACGTCCTGTTTTATCCGATTGCAGATAAAGCGCCGCTGCCAGTGAAATAAAAACCCAACAGATAAACAACTGCACTCCCAACAACAGATTCCGCATCCGCCTCTTTCCTCCCCGGTGTACACCGCCCGATACCCCCGCATGCACCTGCGTGCGACGTACCTTCCACACGACTATTCCACACACCCAAGCACATAGTCCCAACAGGCCAGCCAAATACTCAAAACTCTGTACCATCAGCAGAGAAGCGTCAAACTGCAAAGACAAACCGGCCATTTCCAGTCTCAACCAGGGAGCCATCACCTCGATGCAGACACCGGTCAACAGGCCGGCCAGCAAAACCAACAAGGCAGACTGTATGAACAGTTGGACGAAAAGACTGCCTCCGGCTGCTCCCGTCATTCGCCGAATACTGAATTCACGCATACGAGTAAGAAAAGACCCCACGAGCAGATGAAAGAAATTGAGCAAGGCCACCAGCAAAATCAATACCCCGGCTACCATCGTAGTCCATACCATCGTACGAAGCAGTCCCCCATTCCAGCCCCTATCTCCCATCGGATGAGCTTCCACCGCAAAGCTTGTATCATGCATCCGATGCGTCTGTTTGCTGCGATAAAACCACTCATTGAGTTGCTCCTGAGTAAAACCTTTACGCAGCAACGCATACGTAAAGGAACTGATAATGGCATAACGGGCATCATTCTGGATGATTCCTTCCGAATCGTTGAGGGAAAACATATTCAGATGCTCCATAAAAGCAATACTGTTGTTCTCTGGAATATCCTCAATCACTGCCTGAATGGTATAAACCGTTCCCCCGGTACGTGGAGTAGAATCCGGCGAAGTGTACAACCGGCGCATCAGTACCAGCTGTTTTCCTACCGCCTGGCGAATATCCCCATATACCCGGCGTGCCATGCTCTCACTCACAACCAATGAATTTGGCATCATCTTAGCTACCTCAGCCGAACCACACAAAATTTGAGGAGTCAGCACTTGAAAGAAGGAAGAATCCGTCTCTGCCACGGCGAAGGAATAAGGTAACTGCTTCCCGTCGGGCATCTCCACGTTGAAAGGCCGTTCTATCGGTGAATAATCCACCACACACAACGCCTCAATCCCATCCGGCTTTTGAAGACGCAGTTCCTCGACCAACGTCGCAGGAGTATAATTCAACACCTTCTCTTCTTTCATGTCACGAATATTGAGTTCGGCAATCCGTTCATAGTTTGCAAAACAATGATTCGTGCTGAAAGCATAACGGACCACGTAGAGACAGATACTGAAACACAGCAAGGCCACCCCTACTCCGACCAACGCAATCAGATGCTGTGTCTTGTATTTCCACAAATTACGGAAAGCTACTTTCAAATAATGTGCAATCATCATAAATTCATTCTTTTATTATTCACTTTTCATTACTTCACTCGGATTGATGCGGGAAGCCTTGTGCACCTGCCAAAGCAACGTAGCCACGGAAATCACCGCTACTATCAGGAAGGCTATCAGGAACAAGCCGACCGTCACCGGAGCCTTCACCACCAAATCGGCGGTATAGTAGTGGATGGCCAGCCAAGCCAACGGAACTGCCACTACGGCTGCCAGCAACAGCATCCCCACGTAACGGCGGAGCAACAGCACATACAAGTCTTTCAGCATGGCACCGTTCACCTTGCGGATGGCAATCTCGCGATAACGCTGGCGGATGTCGAACAAGGAAATGCCGAACAACCCCAGACAGGAAATGACAATGGCGATAAAGGCAAAGGCCGAATAAATGGTAGCCACCTGCCGATCAGATTTATACAACTTCTGCACATCGTCCTTTAGTAACGAATACTGGAAATTCTCCGTGCCATACACTTCCTTTTCCAACTTCCGCAGATAATCTATCACCTGAGGAATCCGACCCGGCTGACACGCAATATGATACACATCTCCCTGCATAGTAGGAAAAACCATGAAAAGCATGGGGCGTATCCCCTTGGATATATGTCCGCTATAATAATCCTCTATCACCCCCACAATCGGTCGGGCCGGAAAGTCAGGCGCCGCCTCTTTCATACGGAGATCCAACACGGTAGCTCCCTCCAAAGAGGTGTATCCCAATGCCCGCATAGCAGCCCGATTCACCACATAGCCATCCTCCTCGACAGGCAATCTTCCTTCCACAAGCTTCAGATTGAACAAGGTAAAGAATTCAGGAGTGGCAAAATTCTGATTCAATGAAACGGTTTCCCCTTTCACATTCTGAAACTCCGCCGTATAGTCGAAATCCAGAATGGAATACACATCCGCTGTCCAACATGAAATGTCCGGACATTTGCTCAATGCCTCATCAATCTGCGCAATCCGCTGCTTCCGGGCCTGTATCGATTCATCGGTATAAGAAGCATAATCCGTTGATTCATATATAAGGTTGGCCTGAATCACGTTTTCCATCCGAAATCCCGGTGGAGTATTCAACAGCAAGTTGAGATGACGATGAAAAAACAAAGCAAGGACAACCAGTACAATGGTCACCGTATATTGCACGAACAGGAATCCCTGACGCAAGCGTATGGATTTACGGTCATTCCCCGAACGAACCAGCGACATGCCCAACGGGAATTTCCAGCACCGAAATACCGTACACAATGATATCAGCAGCGGCAACCACACCACCAAAGCCAATGAGACCCATACGTCAAACGCCCCGACAGTAAATACCGTATCAAAGACACGATTGACAAAAGGCTGAGCAAGTTCCACCACTGTCCAAGCTAACAGCAACGACAATGCCGACAGCACCAGATTCTCCCAATACATCAATAGAAAAAGTGAACGGAAACCTGCTCCCCATACCCGATGAATCAGGTAAATCCGTAACCGCTTGCCCATCAGCACCGCATACAAATTGAGGTAATTAAGCAGACCGATAAAGAATATAAAGATACACATGGCCGACAAGACATACAACTGAGCGCGGTTGCCCGACACACACATCGTAGGAGAAGTGCGGTACAACAAACGGGACTCCCAATACACATCCTTCAACGACAGAAGGGAAAAAGTGTACATGCTGCCGTCACCCACCCGTGTAGGACGCAACGTCTTGCCTGCCTCATTCAATTTCTGAATATCCACTCCCGGTACAAAACGGATAAACTCCATGGGCATTCTCTCCCAAAGTGCTCCCGGCATTTCGGAAAGAATGGCATCCACCAACAAAAAACTTTTATTCTTCGGCGTGGCAAAAATACCGGATATGGTCACTGATTTCCCGGTAGACAAGACAAAGGTTTCTCCAATGGGATTCTGCTTGCCAAACAACTTATGTGCCAGGTGCTCACTCAGCAAAGCCATCCCAGGCTTTGAAAGGGAACTTTCTCCTTGCAAGAGCTGATAATGGAACAGTTTCAAGAAAGTCGTATCGGCCACTATCATATTTACCTGGAAACGATTATCCTTGTAACGTATCATGTCATGATCCAGCAGTGTGACCCGTGAACGTTGCATGACCAGTGAAGGGTCTACAGCCAGCGTATCGCCATTCAATGTGGAAGAGACCAATGCATCGTTCTCACCAATCTGACAACGAGACACATATACATTTTCCCGGTCCACACAATGGGTATCGACCGTCAGTTCCCGATGGATATATCGAAGTAAAATAATACAGCAGGCCAGACTGAAAGCCAGCCCCAACAGATTAATCAGGGTGTACGTCCGTGCTCGGAGCAGGAAACGTAAGGCATAGCGTAGTGTGTTCATATAAATTTATCTCTCTTTTATTATTCACTTTTCATCACTTCACTCGGATTGATGCGGGAAGCCTTGTGCACCTGCCAGAGCAACGTAGCCACGGAAATCACCGCTACTATCAGGAAGGCTGTCAGGAACAGGCCGACCGTCACCGGAGCCTTCACCACCAAATCGGCGGTATAGTAGTGGATGGCCAGCCAAGCCAGCGGTACTGCCACCACGGCTGCCAGCAACAGCATCCCCACGTAGCGGCGGAGCAACAGCACATACAGGTCTTTCAGCATGGCACCGTTCACCTTGCGGATGGCAATCTCCCGATAACGCTGGCGAATGTCGAACAAGGAAATGCCGAACAACCCCAGACAGGAAATGACGATGGCGATAAAGGCAAACGAAGTATAAAGCACTGCCAGCCGACGGTCTGCCGCATACATCTGTTTCACCTGGTCGGAAAACAAGGTATATTCAAACTCTTCGGTACCATATATTTCACGTTCCACTTTTTTCAAGTAATCCATCACCGCAGCTAGACGTCCCGGACGGAATGACAACGTATACAGGTCACCGGAAGAGCCACGTCGCACCACAAATACCATCGGATGTACCCCCGCGCTGATATGTCCGTCATAATAATCGTCGATGACCGCCACAATAGGATGCGCTTCCGGATTTTGAGCCCTCATCTTGTCATCTTCATGCATCAATGTAGCTCCTTGACAAGAATCATACCCCAACGCCTTCAGTGCCGCACGGTTCACCACATAATACTCCCTTTCCCAATCTTCTTCCTCTTCCATTGAGGGAAGCGTTCCCTCTACAAAACGCAATTCATAAAGACGGAAAAAAGAAGGATTGGCATATCGCATATACAAAAAAGCCGTACGCCCGTTATTCCCTATAAACTTCATTCCAAAATCACTGGAAATCAGCGCAAATTGATCCGCTACCCAATACTCTATATCGGGGCAAGCTTTCATCTTGGCCCCAAGTTGTTTCACTCGCTGCACACGTGCCTGTATGTCTTCCGGGCTCCGATAAGAAGCGAAATCCTTCGACTCGTGGGCCAGATGTGCCACCAAAATATTCTCCGTACGATACCCCGGGTCTGTATGCAGCAAGGTATCAAGCTGACGATTGAAATAAAAAGCCAGTACCACCAGTATCAAGGTAAGTACATACTGCAACACTAGCAATCCCATTCTCGTCCGTACCGACTGCCCGGCGGTACTCACCAGACGAATGCCGACAGAAGGTAAGATACGCGTGAAACGGAAATACGGATAAAGTGAGGCTACCAGCGGCAGGAATACAAGTAGCGCCAAGGACAAATACCCATCGAAAGCAGTATAGGGGAAATCAAACCCGAAAAAGCGGGATACAGGCACCCGGGTCAGCTCAATGCATACCCACGCAAGCAACACCGCCAAGGCGGAAAGCAGAAAGTTTTCGGTGAAGATTTGTGCAAAGACAGCTCCTCTTCCTGCTCCAAACACCCGGCGTATACCGTATTCGTGCGTGCGTTTGAGCATAAAAATCATGTAAAGGTTAATGAAGTTCAACAACCCGGTAACCAGCAGCAGCGCACAGATACCCATGAATATCTGCAACTGTCCCCAATCTCCCCATACATAAATAGATGCTTTATCCCTTATTTCCAACTTGGAAAAGTAACATTCTTTCAAAGGTACAAAATGAAAAGTGTACACCCGTGTATCCTCCGGATAGTACGGATTCAGACGTCGTGGATGTTTCCCCACCTGGTTAAGCATATTCATATCTGCTCCAGGTACAAAACGATACAAATCCAGCGGCATCTTCTCCCACCTATTGGAAGAGGTATTTGCCAGAAGCAAATCGAAATTCAGCCAGGTTTTGTTGGTAGGAAGCCCAATCACGCCTTTCACCACATATTCTTGTCCGTTGGAATAAGTAATTGTCTTTCCGACAGGGTTGTCCGAACCAAAAACCTCCCGTGCATACGATTGGGTCAGTACCACTGAAGAAGGATCAGTCAGGTTCTTTTCTCCCTGTATCAGCGGATAAGAGAACAGTTGAAAAAACGTGCTATCCGTAGCAAGGGCATCGCAACAGTAGCGGTGTCCCTCACTGACCAGAAAATCATTCTCCAACGGAACAAAACTACATTTCGTTTCTATCAGTTCTGGAGCAATCAGTACACTGTCATTCCAATAAGCTGCATAAGAGCCCCAATACGCCCCTCCCGACACATTCACTTGCACGGCATATACATTTTCCCGGTCCACACAATGGGTATCGACCGTCAGCTCCCGATGGATGTATCGGAGCAAAATAATACAGCAGGCCAGACTGAAAGCCAGCCCCAACAGATTAATCAGTGTGTACGTCCGTGCACGGAGCAGGAAACGTAAAGCATAGCGTAGTGTGTTCATATAAATTTGTTTTTCTTTTCTACTAATCTTATAACTTCTTATATTTCTTCACTTTAATCGTTTTCAGTACTTCCCTGTCAGTACTTCAGTACTCCCTTGAAAGTACTCCAGTACTTCTTAGGCAGTACTCCGGTACTTCCGGGGAAGTACTGGAAGCAGGTGGAAACATCTGGTTCATTCACTTAAACACCAGCTCTTCCGCGTCGCCAAAGTTATCATATCCTGTGGTAATCACCCAATCGCCGGGCTGCAAACCTTCGGTGATTTCGTATTGCAGGGGGTTCTGGCGCCCGATGACCACCGGAACCTTTCTCGCCTGGGTCTTGTCGGCATTGAGTTTGTAAATCCACTGACCGCCGGTCTGCGAATAGAAATTACCGCGTGGAATCACCAAAGCTTGTTCCGGTTGTCCTAACTCAATCTGTACCCGAAAGCTTTTTCCCAGACGGACGTTCTCGGGCATTTCTCCCGTAAAGACCAAGTCCACATCAAAGGTGCGGTCTTTCACCTCCGGCACCACCTTACTCACTTTCAAGGCATAACGTTTTCCCTGGTAAGTCACAGACGCCGGCAAGCCTACCGTCACCCTATCCACGTAGTATTCGCTCAGGGAAGCATGCACCTTGAACTGCGACATGACCTTCACTTCCGCCAGATTCTCTCCGGCTGCCACCTGCTGCCCTAATGTGACCTTCACAAAACTAAGCTGCCCATCCGACGGCGCACGTACCACCAGCTCTTCCATCCGCTCCAAGGAACGCTCCAGCTTCTTCTGTTCCCGTTCCCGGTCGTTGCGCAACAGTTCCCTGCGGATGACCGTCATGGCCGAATCGCTCTGCAGGCTCTGCATCTTCAGCTGGGTGGAGGCCGTCTTGTAACGGAACTCATCTTCCGACACCTCCAGCTGCGCCTTGCTACGGATGCCCATGCGGTATTCTTCCTGCTCTAAGGCAAAGCTTTTCCGTATCTTGTTCAGCTCGTAAGCAGCCTCCAGTGTCTGCTGTTTCAGGGTCAGACTTTTCTGTTCCATCTCAAGGGATTTCTCCTGATAAGAGATGCGCTGCTTTTCCCATTCATCCCGCTGGTCGTCTATCTCACGCAACAGGTTGGGATTGGTCAAGACCAAAATGGTGTCTCCCTGCTGCAGCAAACTGCCCTCCTCGGCCACGATACGCTCTACATTACCCGACTCGCGGGCATTGACCATCAAGGTCAGGATGGGATGCACCACTCCTTCCACATCCACGTATTCACGGAAAGGGGCCTGCTTCACCTCGGCCAGTTGCACGGAGTCTGCATCAATGCGTAAGCGCTGCGGACCGGAGGCCAGTACAATCACATAAATCAGTCCGGCCAGCAGAAGTACGCCGCCTGCCAGATAAAAACGATAGCGCACGTACCAGGGTTTCTTTTTCAATTGTATATCCATAATCGGTTTGTGTTATATTTCAGGTAAAGTTTCAGTCAGCGGACAATTCCGGTAAAAATCATATTGCGTCAGGCTGCGGAGTCCGTAATACAGCATCCAGTAGGTTTTCAGGGCCTCGATATAATTGCGCCGGGAGGTGTCTTTCTCGGTGGTGGCTGCATTCAAATCGAGCACCGACGATTTGCCCATCAGGTAAAGGCGGAGGGCCACTTCATACCGCCGACGGGCTGTTTCATCGGTACGGGAAGCGACTTCCACCTGCCGCGCCTGAAGATTGAACTGCCGCACCATCTGCCGCACGTTCAGTTCAAAGTCGTTCATGCCCTGCTCCACCTGCGTCTTGACCAGTTCAATGTTCGATTTGGCCACACGTACCTTTCCTTTTCCTCTTCCCCAGTCCAATATCGGAATCACTACCGACAGGCTCACGTATTGCTGGTCGAGGGGATTACGATAAGAATCCCGAAGCCGGTCGGCCGTCTGCGAAAGCCCGAACTGGAGATACAAATCTGCCTTCAATCCCCGGCTCGCACGGGCGGAAGCCAACTGGCTGCGGCTTTCCAACTGCCTCCGCCGGTAGGTCTCGATTTCCGGACTGTGCAGATGAGCCTGTTCCAGCGCCTTGTCCAAAGGCACTTCAAAAGCCGGCACACTGTCGTGCGGAATCACCTCTATCTCTTCTTCCTCCCGGATACCCAAGAAAGAACGGAAGGTAAGCATCGCGTCTTCCACACTGATACGGGCTTTCATCAGGTTGGTCTCCTCGGTCAATTTGTTCACCTCCAGCTGCAACATCTCGTTCTCCGTAATGTTGCCGATGCGATACCGTCCGCGGGCATAGCGATACAAGGTATCGGCAGACGCATAGTTGGCACGGGCAATCTCCATATCGGACTGGGCAGCGGCTAATGCGAAAAACAGTTCACAGGTTTTCGAAGCAATCAGCTCCAACGTCTCGCTATATGTTTTCTTGGCTTCCTGAAAACGGACCGGTTCAATGCGGCGGTTCCACTTCAAGGAATTATAGCCAAAGAGAGACTGCTGGTAACCTATCGTGAAGGGCTGGGTGTTATAGGCTGTACTTTTCTCACCCAGTTCATCCATACGCTGGGCAGCCGTCTGCATGAAAAAGTTACCTCCTGTAAACCACACGTTCTGGCTGACGGAAAGGGTCAGGTCGGTAGCCAACTGGTTCTGGCGGAGAAACAGTTCCGTACCATCAGGCTGGGTTACTTTGTTAATCTGCCGGTTCAGATAAGGAGATGCCGACAAACTCACCTCAGGCAGATAGTCTGCCCGAAACGAACGGTAACTCCAGTACGCCGCCCGATAAGTATGCCGGGCAGCTTCGGCCTCCGGAGAACTGGCCTGTGCCATCCGGATGGCCTCTTGCAGTGTCAGCTTCTCGCCCCACACGGTTTGTCCACAGAAAAGCAGACAAGCCATAAGTAATCCTATTTTGTGTTCCATCTTCATACGCATAGTAATCTGCTTTTTTAGTTCCAAAAACCGTGCCATTCGGATAACACGTTGATTATGCATAAGATAGGAAGAATGGACAAATTTATTTCATGTGCGCATTCGCACAAAAAGCGTGCGAAAGTGCACATACAGCACAAGCAAAAAGCATTATCTTTGCGAAAGACACCTTGATATTGTATGGAAGAAAAAGGAAAAATACTCATCATTGACGACAACGAAGACGTGCTCTTCGCGTTAAACCTGCTCTTGGAGCCTTATATGGAACAAATACGGGTCACTACGCAACCTTCCCGGATTACCCATTTCATGACGACTTTCCACCCCGACGTGATTCTGCTCGACATGAATTTCCAGCGGGATGCCATCAGCGGGCAGGAAGGACTGGATTACCTAAGACAGATTCTTCACCTCGACCCGCAGGCGGTAGTGGTGTTCATGACGGCGTATGCGGATACCGATAAGGCGGTACAGGCCATCAAAGCCGGAGCTACCGACTTTATTTCCAAGCCGTGGGAGAAAGAGAAATTGCTGGCCACCCTGTCGTCCGCGGTAAAGCTGAGCCGTTCCCGTCAGGAAGTCGGACGGTTGCAGAATGAAGTGCAGGCGTTGAAAGGAGACGACACGCTTCCGGAACTGATTGGCGACTCTCCGGCCATGCAAAAAGTGAAAGAAACCATCTACAAGCTCTCCGATACGGATGCCAACCTGCTGATACTGGGAGAAAACGGTACGGGAAAAGACTTGGCGGCACGCATGCTGCGCTTCTTCTCACCCCGACGGGAGCAGGTGTTCATTCCGATTGACTTGGGAAGCATCCCGGAACAGCTGTTCGAAAGTGAATTGTTCGGGTACGAAAAGGGGGCTTTCACGGATGCCCGGAAAGCGAAACCGGGCCGAATGGAAACGGCTTCGGGGGGTACATTATTTCTGGATGAAATCGGCAACCTGTCCCTGCCCATGCAGGCCAAGTTGCTGACGGCCATCGAAAAGCAGTGCATCACCCGCCTGGGGGCAGTGAGTCCGATACACATCGATGTCCGCTTGATTTGTGCCACCAACGCCAACCTGCACCAGCTGGTGGCGGAAGGGAAATTCCGACAAGACTTGCTCTACCGCATCAATACCGTGGAACTGCACATCCCTCCCCTCCGGGAACGCGGAGAGGACATCCTGTTACTGGCCATGCATTTCTTAAGTCAGTACAACCGGAAATACCGCAAGGAAATCAAGGGACTGACGCGTGAAGCGAAAAACAAACTTTTGAAATATGAATGGCCGGGCAATGTGCGCGAATTGCAGCACACCGTGGAACGGGCCGTCATCTTGAGTGAAAACGGACTTCTGAAACCGGATGACTTCCTGTTTCCGCAGGGAAATACGCCTCGTCCGCAAGCGCTGGCGGAAGAACTGAATCTGGAGAAACTGGAAAAGAATGCGATTGAACGGGCCTTGAAAATAAGTGCAGGAAACATGAGCAAGGCCGCCGAACTGTTGGGAATTACGCGTTTTGCACTGTATCGGAAACTGGAAAAATGGGGCTTATGAAAACGTATGGACACCACCTCATATTGCACATTGTGGGCTTAGTTCTCTGCATCACCGCAGGCGTACTGGCCATCCAGCATGAACTTTTGTTCTGCAGCATTATCTGTGGACTGCTGCTGGTGGGCATCTGCTATCACTTATACCGCATCCAGATGCGTCAGACCGAAACCATGGGTCGCCTTGTGGAATGTATGAAGCAGAATGACCTGGGGCAACGGGTCTGTGCGCCTTTTGCCGACCCACAGATGCAGAAACTGGCCGACGACCTTTCGCTGGCGCTGAAGAATCTCCGCACCTGCATATTGGATGAGGAGGTGAAACACCAATACTATGAAATGCTGTTGAACAAGGTGGACACGGCCGTTCTTGTAGCCGACCGGGACAACCGGATAGAATGGATGAACAAGGCGGCCCGCGAACTGTGGGGACATTGTGCCCTTCTGCCGGAAGAAATCAGTACCGCCATCCAGGAGAATCGGCAAGTAGCCCACCTGCAAAAGGGGAATGCCACTTTCGACCTCTCCCTATCCGTCACACACATCCAACTGCAAGGACGAACCTGCCGATTAATCAGCCTGAAAAATATTCACGGGGCCTTGGAATACAAAGAAATGGAAGCCTGGCAGAAACTGATACGGGTGCTGACGCATGAAATCATGAATTCCATCACTCCGATTATTTCCCTGGCAGACACCTTGAACGAACGGAGTCAGGAACACCCCGACGATGCCCGTACACGCACCTACGTGCAGCAAGGATTGCAAGTCATCTACCGCCGGGGAAAGGGATTGCTGGAGTTTGTGGAGAATTACCGGAAGCTGACCCGCATTTCCGCCCCCGTCAAGGTGGAAATTCCCCTGGAACAATTCTTTACCGACTTGCAACGCCTTTATCCGGAACCGGAATTTCATTTTGAATATCCGTCTTCTCACCTTAAATGGCTGGCCGACCGCACACAGATGGAACAGGTGTTCATCAACCTGCTGAAGAACGCCCGCGAGGCTTGTGCCCATCGTCCGCATCCGGATATCCGTGTCCGCGTGGAAGCTCATGCGCAGGAGCTGGTCTTCGAAATCCGTGACAACGGGGAAGGCATGCTGCCGGAGGTGACAGAGCGTATCTTTGTTCCTTTCTTCACCACCAAAAGCAACGGTTCGGGCATCGGACTCACCCTTTGCAAACAGATTGTCAGCCTGCACGGAGGACAAATCAGTGTACAAAGCACGGCGGGGAAAGGAAGCTGTTTCCACCTCTCTTTCCCCGCCGTATAATCAAGTTTTACAAAGACTCATTTCATAACCCATTGCAGGCAGACCGGTTTATCGGTGTGGATGGTCTTTCCTGTATCCTGCAAGAGACCGGTTTCTGCATCACGGGCAAATACCTGAATCTCGTTGGTATCCCGACAAGCTACCAGCAAGTACTTGCCATTGGGCGTAATCGTGAAGTTACGGGGATGAATACCCGTCAGCTGATAACCGACCTTCGTCAGGGTTCCGTCGGCAGGAGACACCTTGAAAATGGCCACTCCATCCGCCTTCAGACGGTTGGAAGCATACAAAAACTTCCCGTCGGGTGAAAGATGGATATCGGCACTTCCCTTCGCGCCTACCGTATCTGCCTTGATGACCTGCTGCTGCATTAAGGTCTTTCCATCGTATGAAAATACCACGACTTCTCCTGAAAGTTCTGTCAACAGATAGGCATGTTTCCCTTGCTTGTCGAAACAAGCGTGACGCGGCCCAGAACCCGGTGCCAGTTCAATGTCAAAAGCGGCAGCCTCATCCAGCAAATCAGTTCCCTGTGTACCGGAAGCCTGTTTCACCGGAAACGCGTGGATACGGTCGGTACCTAAATCATTCGCTAAAAGAAGTTTGCCGTCGGGCGTGAAATATACGCAATGCAAGTGAGGCTGGTCCTGACGTTCCTTATCGGCTCCTTTTCCCTGAAAAGCAATGGCATGCCCCTCTCCCAGACTTCCATTTGCCAGACGGGGAAAGACAGTGATATTGGCTCCCATGTAATTGGCCGTCAGCACGAATTTCCCGTCCGGACTCACTGTGATGTAACACGGTGACGCTCCTTCGGTCGACTGGCTGTTCACCAGCGACAGACTGGCGGTCAAGGAATCCAAGGCCAAGGCGTTGGCCGTAAAACCTTTCTCGGTTTCTCCCACGGCATACACGTGTGTACCGTCCTGATCTGGTACCAGGTAAGAAGGATTCTCAATTCCCGACAAGGCACTGGCCTGTACAGCATCGCCTGTCTCCTGATTGAAGCGATATACTTTCACCCCTTCCTGGTCGGCTTTTGCATAACTGCCCACCAGCATCAGCAACGTGTCTGCCTCATGGGTCACACTTGTTTTCTGCTCACTCTTTCCGGCGCAGGCTCCCATCAGGATACCGCCCACACACAACGACATTAAAATCTGTTTCATCTTAGATTTACGGTTATTTTAATAAAGAATTCAAATACTGTCCCTTCTTCTGCGTCAGCTTGCCATAACATACTGCATGCTTCGGACAATGGTGGTAACAAGCCTGACACATCGCACAACGGCTGCCCCACTGTGGACGTCCTTCTACCATACGGATATTCTCCAACGGACAACTTTTGGCACAGAGTCCGCAACCAATACATGCTTCCGATGCATAAAACTTTTTCGGACGAATCATGAAACGGTTGAACATCGGACGCACCACATACGTCTTCAGCCAAGGCACACTTCCTTCATGGCAATCCAATCCCTCTTCCCGTCGAGTAATCCTCCGGCTGAGATCTTCCACTCTGCTGGGAGCCTGCTTCAACTTACGAGCCGCCAGTTCCGGTTCATCCACATCAAATCCCGACATACAAACGTATGTGTTGGGCATCATCACCGAAAAGCCAGCCTTGCAACGCCATCCCCGCCGAGCCGCAGCCCGCGCAAACACCTGTGCCGTCTTTCCCGTATCATCGCCACAGGTACAGACAAAATACAGGTAATCAGGCACTCCCTTCCATTCCAACTTGGCCAGTGCTTCCAATACCACCGGAGGAGGCCCCCACGAATAAACCGGAAACACAAAACCCAGCATTCCATCTGCAGACTGCGGAAAGTCCGGTTTTCCGTTCAGTAAATCCGTCAATTTATATACAGAATCCTGCAAATGTTCTCCCAACTTCCGGGCCACCCATTCCGAATTTCCCGTTCCAGAAAAATAAAAAATCATACGAATCCTATTACGTTCAACGTTCACATACAAATAAGGCGAAGAACCTTGACACTGATACATCCAAGATTCTTCGCCTTAGAAAAAGAAGAAGCCGTACCCGAGGCGTGACGAAACTCCGAATGACAGGTTTTGAGTGCCCCCCTTCCTTTGTAATCCACCGGCATAAATGCTACCCGAAGGCGTGGCCCGCCATTGGAAGAAGACGCTTGTCTCGGTATTTCTTATAATTTGATGAGTTTCCCGATTCTGCAAGTACGGCTTCAATTTTGTATGACAAATATACGACAATAATTTGAATCTGCAAAGAGATTGCATAAAAAAAGGATGCCATTTTATGTGGCATCCTTTATACGTTGTCTCCGTTTCCGGAAGAGAATTAAGCAGCTTTTGCTTTAGCAACTACAGCCTTGAAAGCTTCCGGATGGTTCATGGCTAAGTCAGCCAACACCTTACGGTTGATTTCAATACCTGCTTTGTGCAATGCACCCATCAACTTAGAGTAAGACATACCTTCCAGACGAGCAGCTGCGTTGATACGCTGAATCCACAATGCGCGGAAGTTACGTTTTTTGTTCTTACGGTCGCGATATGCATAAGTCAGACCTTTTTCCCAAGTATTCTTAGCAACGGTCCAAACGTTCTTTCTTGCACCAAAATAACCTCTGGTTAAACCTAAAATTTTCTTTCTTTTTGCTCTAGAAGCAACGTGATTTACTGATCTTGGCATAGTTTTTTAATTCTTTTTGAATGATAGCGCCGATATTTTACAACCGGACTTGAGGCTAATGCATTCGGTTAATAATTTAAATGATACGTGTACGCTCTCGTGAAGATTAACGCATGCACAGAAGTTCCTTTACCTGATTCAAGTTAGCATTGTCTACTAAGCCCATGTGGCAAAGGTTTCTTTTCTGCTTTTTAGTCTTCTTAGTCAGAATGTGACTGTGAAAAGCGTGCTTTCTTTTGATTTTACCTGTTCCGGTAAGAGTGAATCTTTTTTTAGCACCGGAGTTAGTCTTGATCTTTGGCATCTTGTTAAATTTTTAATTATTATTATTCAACGTGGCAACGCACTATACCGGCGCGTTACGCACTTTTTTTCATTCTTTCGGTTCAACCGGTTTAGCAGCTTCAGGTTTGGCTGCTTTCTTCGGAGCTCCTGCCTTCTTCGGAGACAACGATATCGTCATTCTCTTTCCTTCGAGCAACGGCATCTGTTCTACCTTTGCATAGTCTTCCAAGTCGTTGGCAAAACGGAGCAACAGCGCTTCGCCCTGTTCCTTGAACAAGATGGAACGTCCTTTGAAAAACACGTAAGCCTTCACCTTGTCTCCATCCTGCAAGAAGCCGATGGCATGCTTCAACTTGAAATTATAATCATGTTCATCGGTCTGAGGTCCGAAACGGATTTCCTTCACGTTCACCTTTACCTGTTTTGCCTTCTGTTCCTTTGCACGTTTTTTCAACTGGTAAAGGAACTTAGAATAATCTATAATTCTACAAACTGGAGGAACGGCATTCGGTGAAATTTCGACCAAGTCGGCTTCATGTTCTTCCGCAAGTTTCAAAGCCTGCGCAATCGGATATACAGCCGATTCAATATCATCTCCCACAATACGTACTTCTTTGGCGCGAATCTGTTCGTTGATTCGATGTTGCCCTTTTAACGTGTCATTTTTCATTAAAAATAGTGTCTTCCTTGTTTGTTTCTTGAATTATAAATTAATATTGAAAAATCCGTTTGCAGTCCCTTGTTTTTGATAGGGGCTGCAAACGGCTGCAAATTTACCATTTATTTATCATATTATGAACTTCTTCTGCAATATTTTTTGCAAAATCTTCGATTTTCATGGTTCCTTTGTCTCCTTCACCCTGCTTACGTACGGCTACTTCACCGTTTTCGGCTTCTTTTTCACCCACAACCAGCATGTAAGGAATACGTTTCATTTCATTGTCGCGAATCTTACGGCCAATCTTTTCGTTACGGTCATCCACAATGGCACGGATGTCGTATTTCTTCAAATCCTGACGAACCTTATCGGCATAGTCGTTGAATTTTTCAGAGATAGGCAGGATAGCCACCTGATCCGGAGTCAACCACAACGGGAACTTACCGGCTGTATGTTCAATCAATACGGCCACAAAACGTTCCATTGAACCGAACGGTGCACGGTGAATCATTACCGGACGATGTTTCTGGTTATCAGAACCCATGTATTCCAGTTGGAAGCGTTCCGGCAGGTTGTAGTCTACCTGGATAGTACCCAACTGCCAGCGACGGCCGATGGCATCCTTCACCATGAAGTCCAGTTTCGGACCGTAGAATGCAGCTTCACCGTATTCTACTTTGGCTTTCAGTCCTTTTTCTTCGCAAGCTTCTACGATGGCACGTTCAGCCTTTTCCCAGTTCTCATCGCTACCGATATACTTTTCACGGTTCACTTTGTCACGCAGAGAAATCTGTGCTTCAAAGTTTTCCAGTCCCATGGAAGTGAACACGATAGAAATGATATCCATCACACGGAGGAATTCATCCTTCACCTGATCCGGACGGCAGAAGATGTGTGCATCATCCTGCGTAAAGCTACGTACACGAGTCAATCCATGCAATTCACCACTCTGTTCGTAACGGCAAACCGTACCAAATTCTGCGATACGCAACGGCAGATCACGATAAGAACGCGGAGAGTTCTTGTAAATCATACAGTGATGCGGGCAGTTCATCGGTTTCAGGAAGTACTCTTCGCCTTCTTCCGGAGTGTGGATAGGCTGGAAAGAATCCTTACCATATTTCGCATAGTGTCCGGAAGTGACATACAACAGTTTGTTGCCAATCGGCGGACACATTACTTCCTGATAGTCATAACGTGACTGGATGCGACGCAAGAAATCCTGCAGGCGGATACGCAGTGCAGTACCTTTCGGCAACCACATCGGAAGTCCCTTACCTACCGTATCCGAAAACATGAACAAATCCATTTCCTTACCAATCTTACGGTGGTCACGTTTTTTGGCTTCTTCCAGCATCACCAGGTATTCATCCAACATTTTCTTCTTCGGGAAAGTAATACCATAGATACGGGTCATCTGCTTGCGGTCTTCCTGTCCTCTCCAGTAGGCACCGGCTACCGACAACAGCTTGATGGCCTTGATCGGAGCCGTAGAAAGCAAGTGCGGGCCACGACACAAGTCTGTAAACGCACCCTGCGTATAAGTAGTGATGTGACCGTCTTCCAGCTCGGAAATCAGTTCACACTTGTAAGTTTCTCCTCTTTCACCAAACATCTTCAGCGCATCATCCTTCGAGATGTTCTGGCGAACAAGTTCTTCTTTCTTGGCAGCCAGTTCAGCCATTTTCTTTTCAATGGCAGGCAGGTCGCCTTCCTTGATGACAGCTTCACCCGGATCTACGTCATAATAGAATCCGTTTTCAATGGCCGGACCGATACCGAACTGAATGCCCGGATACAATTCCTGCAGCGCTTCAGCCAGCAAGTGTGCACTTGTGTGCCAGAAGGCATGCTTGCCTTCTTCGTCATCCCATTTATAAAGAACGAAGTTTGCATCTTCGTTGATAGGGCGATTCAAATCTACAGTTTCGCCGTTTACTCCACATGCCAGCACATCCTGTGCCAGACGGGAACTGATGCTTTCTGCAATCTGCAGACCCGTAACTCCTTCGTTGTATTCACGAACAGAGCCATCAGGAAAAGTTATCTTAACCATAGTCTTTATAGTGTTAATCTGTTATTGAGACGCAAAAATATAAACTTTTTAATTAAAGAAGAAAATTGCATTCATTTATTTCTCCTCCACTGTGGTAAATCGCTTGATAATGTTGTACGCAGAGAAAATTCCCAACTCGCCAGCCTTACTCAAGTCCTGGATACCCTGCCGGTTATTACCTAGGAAGATATTCGTCAGCCCGCGGTTGAAATACGCATCCGCGAAACGTGGATCCAGCTCAATGGCCTTGTTGTAATCCACCAGTGCAGCCCGGTAGTCTTTCATCACGGCCAGAATATTTCCTCTGTTATAATATGCATACACAAAGTCGGGAGCCAGCTCAATCACACGGTCCAAGTCCTCACGTACCTTGTTATAGTCATACGAACGCACCTGCAAGTCCTTGTTGTTATCCACTGTTTCCACTTCATACTTCCGGTCGCGCTTGCGGTATTCCAACTGCTTGTAGTAAATCAGCGCACGACTGAAATAGGCCGGGAAGAAAGTAGAATCACAACGGATGGCATCATCCAAGTCCTTCAATGCATTGTCGAAATCCTGTACCAAATAGAAATCAAGCGCACGCGCATAGTAATGCAACGCATCATTCGGTTCCTTCACAATGGCAGCCGTCTGTTCATCGATGGATGCGAAATGCTGTTTCACCTGCTCTTCCGAGAGCGAAGCCTCGTTGTTCGTAATCAGCAGACGATGAGGAAGAGCCCCACGGGCATTCATGTCATCAATTTCTTTATAATAGTTGATCTGCCGCTTCACTTCTTCCGGACGCTCGTAATAGCTCAACGCAAACATCGGCTGTGGCAAAATAGTTACATTCTTGTCCTGTACCCTGCCCCGATAGTCCGTCTTGTAACGGTCGTCCTCCGAATCGTTGTCGGCCACTACAATCTTACGGTAGTTCTCCACGTTCTTGTCCGATTTCTTACGCGTCTTGTCCGCCGAAGCCGTCTGCTTCTTCGTTCCGTTCTGCGATTCAATCTGCGCTTTCAGCACTTTGAACTCATCGGCATCCGCCCCTTTCAAGTCGCCCACTTTCCGTCTGGCCTGCGCACGATACTGATAGCCGGCCAGGAAGTTCGGATATTCCTTCAGCACCGCCGAATAATCTTCGATAGCCCCCGGATAATCCCCTGTACGGTCACGCAACAATCCTCGGTTGAACCGGGCCATCAGATTGTCGGGTTCCATCTTGAGCACGAAGTCGAAGTCCTCGATGGCACGATTGTCATCTCCCACCTGCGCACGCAACAGACCACGGTTGTAGTGACCGATGAAATTGTTCCGGTCCACATCCAATGCCAAATCATAGTCCGACATGGCCCCGCGCAAATTGTTCTGGTGATAACGTGCCAGCGCGCGATTGATATACACGCCCGCATTGCGCACCGAAAGACGGATGGCCTCCGTCAGATCCGCTTCCGCATCCTTGTACTTTCCACGCTGCAGGAACAGCATACCTCTTGACGACCATGTGTCCGGATTATAACGGTCCATTTCAATCGCCTTGTCGGCATCCGTCATGGCCTGCAACGTATCCTTCTGCTTCAATGACACCTCCGTACGCATCAGATACGCATCCGTATAGCGTGGAGAGATACGAATCAGCGTATCCAAGTCGGCCCGTGCCTGTGCATACTCTTCCTCATGCATCCGGCAAAGCGCCAGGTTGTGCCACAGGCTGATATTTTCCGGATCCATTTCCAAGGCTTTCCGGTAATCCTGGATGGCCCCTTGATAATTCTGCTGCCGGATACGCGAGATACCCCGCACCTGATACGCATTGACTACGAACGGATTGCGTTGCAACGCTTCCGAACAGTCGGCTTCTGCTCCCTGATAATCGTCCAAGTTCATCTTGGCCAGTCCGCGATAAAAATACGGTTCAGCCAAATACGGCTTCACTCCGATTACCTGATTAAAGTACTGGATAGAGAGGACATAATCCTCGAAATAAAGTGCATTTTTCCCGATGGTCATCACCCTGTCCGTATTAATCTGACACAGGGCAGCCACCGGGAAAAACATACCTATATATAATATGTATAGGAATCTTCTGATCATCTGACTGTTTTCACTTTATAAGAGCAACGAGCCTTGCCATTTACCATGCCATTCAGTTTGCCACGAATCATCTGCTTGCGCAAAGCCGACAGATGGTCGATGAACATGGTCCCTTCCAAGTGGTCAAACTCATGCTGCATCACGCGTGCCAGATAACCCTCCACCCACTCGTCGTGCGGCTGCATGTTTTCGTCGAGGTAAGTGACATGAATCTTGTCCGGACGCTTCACACTTTCATGGATGCCCGGCAAACTCAGACAGCCTTCCTCCATAGATACCATCTCTCCGCCTGTTTCCAGAATGTGAGGATTGATATAGGCACGTTTGAAATCCTTGAACTCCGGCATGTCGTCCGACAACACGTCCAAGTCAATCACTACCACCCGGATAGGAAGTCCCACCTGCGGAGCAGCCAGTCCCACGCCGTCTGCACGGTCCATCGTTTCAAACATATTTGTAATCAGCTCTTTCAAGCCTGGATAATCCGGCGTAATATCTTCGGCCTCCTGACGCAACACAGGCTGGCCATACACATAAATCGGTAAAATCATATTCTGTTTTATTAAGTTTTTGAGTTACATTCTTCTTGATTCCAAATACGACTGCAGAATGATGGTCGCACTGATTTCATCCACCAGCGCCTTGTTCTGGCGGGCCTTCTTCTTCAGGCCTCCGTCCAGCATGGCCTGATGCGCCAGCACGGAAGTAAACCGTTCGTCCACCAGCTCCACCGGTACCTCCGGCAGTTTTTTCTTCAGCTGGGCAAGGAAAGGCTTGATGTACTTCATGTTTTCCGAATCCTCGTTGTTCAGCTGCTTGGGATGCCCCACAATGATACGCTCCACCTTTTCCTGGGCCACATACTTCAGCAGGTAGTCCATCAATTCGTGCGTCGGCACCGTAGTCAGCCCGTTCGCAATAATCTGCATCGGGTCGGTCACCGCGATTCCCGTGCGCTTTCTGCCATAATCAATTGCCAAAATTCTGCTCATACGCCGACAAAAGTACAAATTTATTCCTTACCTCTTCATATATAATACTTAAAAAAACATACCGCCCTTCCCTACCGTGCAAACTGAAACTCTCTGTTTCAAATAAAATCAGAGGCACACATCGGATTTAGGAAAAATATGCGTACCTTTGCACGCATAGAATACATATTTTACATCACACAATATGCAGGAAAAAATCATTATTCTTGACTTCGGTTCACAAACCACGCAGCTCATCGGCCGCCGTGTGCGCGAGCTGAACATGTATTGCGAAATTGTTCCTTACAACAAGTTTCCGCACGACGACCCGTCGGTTATCGGCGTAATCTTGTCGGGAAGCCCTTTCTCCGTGTACGACGAAAAGGCTTTTAAAGTAGACTTAACCCACATCCGCGGGAAGTATCCTATCCTGGGCATCTGCTACGGTGCACAGTTCATGGCCTACACCTACGGAGGTAAGGTAGAACCAGCCAACACCCGTGAATATGGACGTGCCCACCTGGCTACCTTCAACCACGAAAGCCCGCTGCTGAAAGGCATCCGCGAACATTCTCAGGTATGGATGAGCCACGGCGACACCATCACTGCCATTCCCGACGATTTCGAGATTATCGCTTCAACCGACAAAGTGGCTATCGCTGCTTATCAGGCAAAGAATGAAAAACTCTGGGGCGTACAATTCCACCCGGAAGTGTTCCACACAGAAGACGGTACCCAACTGCTGAAGAACTTCGTGGTAGACATCTGCGGAGGGAAGCAGGACTGGAGCGCAGCCTCTTTCATCGAGACCACAGTGGCCAGCTTGAAAGAACAGCTCGGCAACGACAAGGTGGTGCTGGGACTGAGCGGCGGTGTAGACTCTTCGGTGGCAGCCGTATTGCTGAACAAGGCTATCGGCAAGAACCTGACCTGTATCTTCGTAGACCATGGGATGCTGCGCAAGAACGAATTCAAGAACGTATTGCACGACTATGAATGTCTCGGACTGAACGTCATCGGCGTGGATGCCAGCGAGAAATTCTTCTCTGAACTGGCCGGAGTGACCGAACCGGAACGCAAACGTAAAATCATCGGAAAAGGTTTCATCGACGTATTCGATGAAGAAGCCCACAAGATTCACGACGTGAAATGGCTGGCACAGGGTACCATCTACCCCGACTGCATTGAGTCATTGTCTATCACCGGAACCGTCATCAAGAGTCATCACAACGTAGGCGGTCTGCCCGAAAAGATGAACCTGAAACTTTGCGAACCTCTGCGTCTCCTGTTCAAGGACGAAGTTCGCCGCGTAGGTCGCGAGCTGGGTATGCCGGAACATCTGATTACCCGTCATCCGTTCCCGGGTCCGGGTCTGGCCGTACGTATCCTGGGCGACATCACCCGTGAGAAAGTACGTATCCTGCAGGATGCCGACGATATCTTCATCCAGGGCTTGCGCGACTGGAAGGTGAAAGATGAAAACGGAAACGAAACTGCCCTGTACCATCAGGTATGGCAGGCCGGAGTCATCCTGTTGCCGGTACAGAGTGTCGGAGTAATGGGTGACGAACGTACCTACGAACGTGCAGTAGCCTTGCGTGCGGTTACCAGTACCGATGCCATGACAGCCGACTGGGCTCACCTGCCATACGAATTCCTGGCAAAGGTTTCCAACGATATCATCAACAAAGTAAAAGGCGTGAACCGCGTTTGCTACGATATCTCTTCCAAACCGCCAGCCACCATCGAATGGGAATAATCCAATTCCTTTCTTGATATAAAAAACAGCCTCAGCTTTTTCAAGCCGAGGCTGTTTTTTTATGCTTTCGCCACCTTTTTCCGTATCGTCATCCAGTAGACCGTCAGCACCAGCAGGCCGGTGACTACCCATGATACCGGATACACAATCATCAGCACATCGTATCCCCTCCATATCGGCGACACCACGTAGACCCACACCATTCGGAGCAGACAGGTACCGAAAACCGTCAGCAAGGCCGGGGTGAGCGACTTGCCCATACCCCGCAACGAAGAACCTGCAATCTCATAGCTGCTGGCAATGAACTGCAAAGCCAGCACCAGGTGCATGCGAAGCGTCCCGAAATGATGCACCATCGGCACACTAGAAAAGAATCCCAGGAAGAAATCACTCTGCCAGGCAAAAAGCCAGTTGAATGCCGCACAGAAAGCTACGCTCGACCCCATGCAAATCCAGAATACCCGGTGCACACGGTCCATTCTTCCGGCCCCATAGTTCTGCGCAATGAAACTGATAGCGGCTCCGTTGAATCCCTGGATGATAAAATAACAATAGTATTCAAAATTGACGGCTGCTGCCGAACCGGCAATCGCATCGGCCCCGTAACTGTTGATGGACGACTGCACCACCACATTGGAAATGGAAAAAATCATCCCCTGCAAGCCCGCCGGAACACCGATACGCAGCATACGGTTCAGTTCCGTGGAATAAATCTTCATCTTGCTGAAATGCAGCCGGAAAGGTTCTTTCTCCCTACACAGCAGCCGGATAATCAGCGCCGCACTCACCGCATTAGAGATTCCCGTCGCCACAGCCACACCTGCCACTCCCATGTGGAAGCAAAGCACGAACAGCAGATTGAGCAACGTATTGACCACCCCGGCAATGACCAGAATATACAGCGGACGACGCGTATCGCCCATGCTTCGCAGAATCGCCGCCCCGAAGTTGAATGCCATGATGAAAGGCATCCCCAAGAAATAGATACGCAGATAGGTCACGGCCTGGTCCAGCACATTCGGAGGGGTTCCCATCCATGTCAGAATCGGCTTGGCTGCCACCTGTCCCAACAACAACAGAAAAATTCCGCTCAGCAGGGCCACCAGCTCCACCGTATTGATGGCGTGGCGTATACTCCGGTCGTCCCGCTGACCGATATGGTTGGAGATAATGGCACAGGCTCCCATGGAGATACCCATGAACAGGTTGATGAGCAACCCGATGACAGGCGCGTTACTTCCCACGGCTGCCAGGGCTTCACTTCCCACAAAGTGTCCTACCACGGCCACATCGACCGAATTAAAAAGTTCCTGTAACAAACTACTGGCTGCCAGCGGAAGGGCAAACACCAGAATTTTCTTAAACAACGGCCCGTTGAGCATGTCAATCTCGTTGCTTCGGCTCCGTTTCTTATCCACACTGTTATCCATCTTTTTTACCTTCTTCAAAAATGCGCGGCAAAGTTACTGCAAATTTGGGAAAGATGGGATATTGAATAAATAGAAACTACATTAAGTTATCAATAAATTAATTCTCTACCAACTATTACTTCAACAACAATAGAATCTCTTTGTAAACCCTTAATCGTAACTATTACTCCGTAAAAACGAGAAACATTAGAATAAACTTAACGCTATAAATAACACGTATTTATCAAAAACAACAAGAATTTTGTATCTTTGTGGCGTACTATTATGCTCTTTCGTATAACACCGAATTTTAAATAGTCAAGGGACAAAAGAAAGGAGGTGTTATTTATGAGAGTAAAATGTACATGTCCCTTGAAACCTGTTTCTGTAACTGACTATTACCGTATGAGATATGGACGTATCGAGTATGTTCATTCTCATTGTCGTAGATGGCCCAGAAGATAAGGCTACTAGGGACCATAAGGCTGCTATTTTTTAGCAGCCTTATGTCTTTCTATAAAAATACGCATTTCCTGTATTGAACTATTGAGTTCTTCTTGTGTAAAAGGCTTATTTAAAGTATTCTCAGGATGGTGTATTTGATGTCTAATGATTTCAGTTTTAATCAATTGTTCGATTTTTGTACCGTTTTTAATTATTTTTACATAGGGTATTTGGGGCTTTCCAGTTTCAAAATCACGTTTCCACCCTTCTGATTCAATATAACTATATAATTCATTATGATATTCTATACTACTATCACCAAATGCAGTATATGCTATTTCATTTAATGAAGGATATGGTAATTGCGACTCATTAATCCGTTCAATCTTTTTCCCTTGTTCAGCATCTTTCACTAATCTTACTTCATCAAAAGTGAGCTGTTTTAAAATTAATGAGCTATGAGTTGTTATTATAACCTGTATATTGTCCTTTTTAGACAATTCTTTTAATGCATGTATAAGAAGATTTTGATGATATGCATGTTGCGCTGTTTCAGGTTCTTCTATGGCATATATAATTCCAGGTGACTTAGCTTTTTCTTGTTTTCTTTCGGCTTCAGCCCTGAAAAAATTTATGAGAATAAGTCTTTTAACCCCACTTCCACGTTTATTTATAGGAATGTCATCATCTCCAGTTATTGATACTGACTTAAATACATCCACCCATTTTAAGTCGTCAATTGTAGGTAAAGTAGGATGTAATGTATTTGCCAATGTAGGATTCATTTCATTAATTTTCTCAACGGTACGATTTGAAACAAGTTGAAGTTGTTCAATAACTGCATTGTAAATCTCCTGACATTTTAATTTTATATCAGAAGATGCCATTATTATTTTAACCGCTTCTTTCAATGGGTCTTGAACCTCTTTATCTTTATCTCCATTACTTCTGTCGGCCTGAAATAAAGTATAAACCGGCATCATTAGTGTCCACTAAAAAATCATAGTAGTTCTTTGAAATTATTGAGATTCAATT